>SL_7KL_010_BRINEDRAFT_10000001_pt1 | contig 95689 bp, 85 predicted proteins | sample SodLak_010_BRINE_FD_10663 | JGI IMG/M metagenome (IMG submission 10663)
ACGGACGCAGCCTTGGAAATCGGGCGCGGGATTACTGTAAATGATCAGATGGTTACTTCCGACCCCGATATTCTGGCAGTCGGCGAATGTGTGGAGCATAATGAGCAGCTTTTCGGGCTGGTAGCGCCCCTATACGATCAGGCGAAAGTCGTTGCCGCGACACTGCTGGGCGATGTCGCGGCCTTTCAGCCTGTCCAGACCGCCACCAAGCTGAAGGTCACAGGCGTCGATCTGTTCAGCGCGGGCGATTTCGCGGATGGCGAGGGTCGCGAGGACATCGTCTTCCGCGACCCCGCGCGCGGCGTCTACAAGCGGTTGGTGATCGAGGCAGACCGCCTGATCGGTGCGGTCATGTATGGCGACACGGGCGACGGGTCATGGTTCTTTGGCCTGATCAAGGATGGCGCGGATATCTCGGCTATGCGCGACACCCTTATCTTTGGCCCCGCCTATCAAGGGGGTACCCAAGCGGACCCTTTGGCAGCCGTTGCAGCCTTGCCGTTTGATGCGGAAATCTGTGGCTGTAACGGCATTTGCAAAGGCAGCATTGTCGCGGCGATCGAAGGGGGTGCTGCATCCCTCGCCGACATCAAGGCACAGACCAAGGCCAGCGCGTCCTGCGGCACCTGCACCGGGCTGGTCGAGCAGGTTCTGGCCAGCACTTTGGGCGATGCGTTCAAGATGCCTGCTGCGCGACCCATGTGCGGCTGCACCGACCTGACGCATGAAGATGTGCGCCGCCTGATCAAGGCACGCGCGTTGAAATCCATGCCGGCTGTCATGCAGGAACTGGGCTGGAAAACATCCTGTGGCTGCCATGTCTGTCGGCCTGCGCTGAATTTCTACCTGCTGGCGGACTGGCCGGAAGATTACACCGACGATGCGCAAAGCCGTTTCGTGAATGAACGCAACCACGCCAACATTCAGAAGGACGGCACATATTCTGTGGTCCCGCGCATGTGGGGCGGCATGACCAACCCGCGCGAACTGCGCGCCATTGCCGATGCCGCCGACAAATACGACATTCCGGCAGTCAAGGTCACAGGCGGGCAGCGCATCGACCTGCTGGGCGTGCAAAAGGAACATCTGCCCCATATCTGGGCCGATCTGAACGCGGCGGGGCTGGTCTCTGGCCATGCCTATTCCAAAGGGCTGCGCACGGTCAAAACCTGCGTCGGCACGGATTTCTGCCGCTTCGGCACGCAGGACAGCACAGGTCTGGGCATCAAGCTGGAAAAACGCCTGTGGGGGTCATGGACCCCGCATAAGGTCAAGCTGGCCGTGTCCGGCTGCCCGCGCAACTGCGCGGAATCCACCTGCAAGGATGTGGGGATCATCTGCGTCGATAGCGGCTTCGAAATTGGCGTAGGCGGTGCTGCGGGCATGGACCTGAAGGAAACCGAACGATTGGCCAAGGTCGCCACGGAAGCGGAAGCCATCGATTTGACCGTGGCCTTTGTCCAGCTGTACCGCGAACACGCCAAATATCTGGACCGGCCCTACAAATGGCTGACCAAGGTGGGGCTGGAATGGGTGCAAGCGCAGGTGGTCGAGGATATGGACAACCGCGCGGCCCTGATAAAGCGCTTCGATCTGTCGCAAACCATCTACCAGCGCGATCCGTGGGCAGACCGCGCAACCCCGCAGGCGAGGGCCGATTTCGCGCCGCTGGCCGATCTGACGAAGGAGGCCGCGGAATGAACTGGCCCAATCATAACTGGCTGGATATTGGCGCGCTGAATGATGTTCCCCAACGGGGAGCGCGCGTGGTGAAAACCGTGCATGGCTGCGTGGCGGTGTTTCGCACGGGCGATGATCAGGTTTTTGCCATCGACGACCGTTGCCCGCACAAGGGTGGGCCGTTGTCTGAAGGGATCGTGCATGGCCATGCGGTCACCTGCCCCTTGCATAACTGGGTGTTCTCACTGGAAAGCGGCATGGCACAGGGCGCGGATGAGGGGGCGGTTGCGACATACCCCGCCCGGGTCGAGGGCGGGCGCATTCTGCTGGATGCCAAGCGCCTGATCCGGGGGGCGGCTGCATGAGCGGGGTCCGCACCACCTGCCCTTATTGCGGTGTGGGTTGCGGGGTTCTGGTCACACCGGACGGCGCGGGCGGCGCGAGTGTCAAGGGCGACCCCGACCATCCGGCGAATTACGGTCGGCTGTGTTCCAAAGGCACGGCGCTGGGCGAAACGCTGGGGCTGGACGGGCGCATCCTGACGCCACTGTTTGGGGGAGCGCCTGCAAGCTGGGACGCATCCCTTGATCTGGTGGCAGAGCGCTTTCAGTCCGCGATCCGCGACCACGGCCCCGACTCGGTCGCGTTCTACCTCTCCGGTCAGATGCTGACTGAGGATTATTACGCCGCCAACAAGCTGATAAAGGGCTATATCGGCACGGCCAATGTGGACACCAATTCGCGGCTGTGCATGGCGTCTTCAGTCGCGGGGCACAAGCGCGCGTTTGGCGCCGATACTGTGCCTGGCACCTATGACGATCTGGATCAGGCCGATCTGGTGGTGCTGGTGGGCAGCAACCTCGCATGGTGTCATCCGGTGCTGTATCAGCGGCTGGTCGCTGCGAAAAAGGCGCGTGGCACAAAGGTTGTGGTGGTGGACCCGCGCCGCACGGCCACTTGCGACATTGCAGACCTGCATCTTGCGCTGGCCCCCGGCTCTGACGCGGCCTTGTTCAACGCCGCGCTTGTGGCTCTGGCGGACCGGGGCGCTGTGGACCACGCCTATCTCGCGCGCCATGTCGCTGGGTTTGACGCGGCCCTTGCCTGCGCCCGCGCCTCTGACCCCGCCATGACCGGGCTGACGCCGGGCGATCTGGCCACTTTCCTTGACTGGTTCACCACCACCGAACGTGTGGTCACGATCTATTCCCAAGGGATCAACCAATCTGAAAGCGGCACCGACAAGGTGAACGCGGTTTTAAACTGCCACCTTGCCAGCGGGCGCATTGGCCGCCCCGGCATGGGGCCGTTCTCTGTCACAGGCCAGCCCAACGCGATGGGCGGGCGCGAAGTGGGCGGCTTGGCCAATATGCTGGCCTGCCATCTGGATATTGAAAACCCCGCCCACCGCGATGCAGTGCAGGGCTTCTGGAACAGCCCCGCCATGCCAGACAAACCCGGCCTGAAAGCGGTCGAATTGTTTGACGCGGTCGCGCGTGGCCAGATCAAGGCGCTGTGGATCATCCACACCAACCCTGCCGTGTCCATGCCCGATGCCGATGCTGTGGCGCGCGCCATCAAGAGCTGTGATTTCGTGGTGGTCAGCGATGTGACCCAAACCGACACCACACGGCTGGCCGATGTGATCCTGCCCGCAACCGCTTGGGGCGAGAAATCGGGCACAGTCACGAATTCCGACCGCACCATCAGCCGCCAACGCCCGTTTCTGCCGACACCGGGCCAAGCCCGTGACGACTGGCGCATGATCGCCGATGTAGCTGCGCGCATGGGCTGGAGCGATGCGTTTGGTTGGGCAAATGCGGGCGATGTGTTCGCTGAATACGCGGCACTATCCGGCATTGCGGGCGATCTGGGCCGCGATTTCGATATCTCCGGGCTGGTGCAGGCTGATTACGACGCACTGCCCCCCACCCGCTGGCCGGTCAGCGCACAAAAGCAGGGCGGCCGGTTCTTCGCACAGGGTGGCTTCTTAACCCCCGATCAGCGCGCCCGGATGCTGCCCATCACCCCCCGCCTGCCTGTGGCCAAGACCGCACCGCGCTATCCGTTCCGCCTGAACACGGGCCGGGTGCGCGACCAGTGGCACACGATGACGCGCACGAGCCTGTCCCCGCGCCTGAACCAGCATATTGTCGAGCCGTTTGTGGGAATCCACCCGGATGATGCCGCCGATCTTGGCCTTGCGCCCGCGACGCTGGCGCGTGTGACCAGCGCGCAAGGGCAAGCGATCCTGCGCGTCTCGATCACTGACAGCGTGGCGCGCGGACAGGTCTTTGCGCCCATGCACTGGACCGGCGACACGGCCCCCACAGGTCGCGTGGATGCGCTGGTGGCCGCTGTGACCGACCCNGTTTCGGGCCAACCCGAAAGCAAAGCCTCAGTCGTGNCACTCACGGCTTTAAGCCCCGCATGGTATGGCTTTGCCGTATCAGTCGGCCCACAGATGCCCGATGCCGCCTATTGGGCACGCGCGCGCCACGCAGGGGGGTGGCGGTGCGAGTTGGCAGGGTTGGAGGCGCCCGTAGATTGGGAGGTCTATGGGCGCGCCCTGTTCAACTTGCCGGATGCCACCTGTCTGAGTGTCGCAGATCGCAAGCGCGGTACGCACAGGCTGGCTTTCATGCAGGACGGGCGCACGCTGGCGGCATTGTTTGCCGCGCCAGAGCCTGTGCAACTGGCGCGCGGGCATCTGGCAGCGCAGGTCGGGCAAGCGGGCGCGGCCCTGCTGGCCGGTCGCCCCAGTACGGGTGTGGTTGATCCCGGTCCCACGATCTGCGCGTGCCTGAATGTCGGGCTGAACACGATCACAGCGGCGATTACCGCGCAAAATCTGATCTCGGTCGAGGAGATCGGCACAGCACTTCAGGCTGGCACAAGCTGCGGGTCTTGCCGCCCGGAACTGGCCGCCCTTCTGACCGCGCGGCTGGAGGCGGCGGAATGACCCTTGCCCCTTATATCCACGCGATGGGGCGCGGGCCGGGGCGCGCGCGCAATCTGGGCATGGCCGAGGCCGAGGATGCCATGCGCCTGATCTTGTCGGGCAAGGCCGACCCCCACGCGATTGGCGCGCTTTTGATGCTGATGCGCTACCGAGGCGAGACACCGGCCGAGATTGCTGGCTTTGCCCGCGCATTGCGCGCCACGCTTCCTGCCCTGCCGCAGGTCGATCTGGATTGGCCCAGCTATGCCGCCGGGCGCACACGCGGTCTGCCTTGGTTTTTGTTGGCGGCAAGGCTGGTCGCACAAAGCGGCGCACGCGTGCTGCTGCATGGCTGGAATTCGCACCAATCGGACGGGGCAGATGTGCGCTCAAGCCTGATGCTGGCAGGGATTGCGCAGGCCAGCGGCCTGCAGGATGCCGCCTACCTGTTGGACCGCGACGGCATCGCCTATCTGCCGCTGGAAAGTTTCGCGCCGCGCGCATTGGAATTGCTGCGCTTGCGAGAGGTTCTGGGGCTGCGATCTTGCGTGAACACGCTGTGCCGTGTGCTGAATCCTGCCCAAGCGCTTGCTGCTGTGCAAGGCGTGTTCCACCCGCCCTACCGCGCGTTGCAACAAGCGGCGGGCGCGGAACTTGGCCAGCCCGATCTGTGCATCCTGAAGGGTGGCGGTGGCGAGTTCGAACGCAACCCCACGAAAGATATAACCTTATTCCGCCTGCGCGCGGGCGCGCCGTTGGAAACCGTATTGCCCCCGCTAATGCCAGAGGCGCGCAAACTGGCGGATGCCACACGCGCGCCCGAAGCATTGCAGACCTTGTGGCAGGGCACGCTTCAAGATGAGTTTGCGCAATCCATTGTCACCGGCACGGCGGCCGCGGCGCTGATTGCACTGGGCCGCGCACCGGATGATGCCGCCAATCAGGCCCAAGCCCTATGGACAAAGCGGCCCAGAACCCAAGCCACCCCCATGCAGCAAGGAGCCAATGTGCCATGAAAACCTTTCCGATGTTTTTGCAAATGGCGGGTCGTCATGTTGTCATTGTGGGCGGTGGTGAGCAGGCCGCGCAAAAGGCGCGACTGATGCTGAAAACCGAAGCGCGGCTGGTACTGCTTGCCCCCGAACTGGACCCCGAACTGGCCGCTTTGGTGGCCGAAGGGCGCGCCGAGCAGGTCAAAACACTTTCAACTGAGGTGTTCAAAGATGCGGCGCTGGTTTTCGTGGCGACAGGCTGCGTTGGGCTTGATTATGCGGTTCATGCGCTGGCAAAGGACGCAGGCGCACTGGTCAATGTCGTGGACAGGCCCGCGCTGTGCGATGCCGTGACCCCGTCCGTCGTGGATCGTGATCCGGTCGTGGTGGCCATTTCCACCGAAGGTACTGCCCCCGTCTTGGCCCGCCAGATCCGCGCCAAGATGGAAACCTTGCTAGAGCCGGGACTGGGCGGATTGGCGGCACTTGCCGGGCGTCTGCGCCCCGAAGTGGCCCGCTGCATCCCCCAGCGCGAGCGGCGCTTTTTCTGGGATTGGGTGTTCAGCGGTCCGCCGCGTGCTGCGATGGCACGCGGTGCCACGCGAGAGGCGGCAGCATTGGTCAAGGCGACGCTTGCCAATGGCAGTGCACGCACTGCGCAAGGCTCTATCGCGCTGGTGGGCGCAGGGCCAGGGGCTGCGGATTTGCTGACATTGCGCGCCTTGCGTCTGCTGCAAGATGCAGATGTCATTTATTATGACCGGCTGGTGGACCCCGCCGTTCTGGAACTGGCGCGGCGCGATTCCGAGCGCGTGTTTGTCGGCAAGGAGGTTGGCGCATGTTCCTGGCCGCAGGACCGTATCAACGCGGTTATCGTGGCTGCGGCCAAGCAGGGGCAAAAGGTCGTGCGCCTGAAATCGGGTGATCCGGGTGTATTTGGCCGCCTGACTGAAGAACTGGATGCGGCACATAGTGCCGGTATCCCTATCGAGATCGTGCCCGGTGTGACCGCCGCCAGTGCCGCCAGCGCCAGCCTTGGCCGCGCGCTGACCGAACGCGGGGCAACTGACCGGCTGATGCTGGCGACAGCAACCTGCAAGCCGGGCGATCCAGACCCCGACTGGCGTGCGATGCTGCAACCGGGCACAACTCTGGCGATCTATATGGGTGTGAAGAAAGCGTCTTGCCTGACCCAAAGCCTGCAAAAGGCAGGGGTTCCAATGGGGCTGGAGGTCGAGATTGTCAGCAATGCCTCGACCGCGCGCGAAGTACAGGCGCGGTGCAGGCTGGAACACCTGCCCGACGTGCTGACGCGCGAGAATATCACAAACCCTGCCATTATCTTAATCAGGTGGCCGAAGCAGGCGGTAGCACGCGCGCAGACCGCTGCCTAAGCAACGCCCTGCGCGCGGGGGCTTAGTCTTCGGCCTGCTGGCGTTCGCGCATCTCTGCCTCAATCTCGCGCCAGCGTGCCACGGCACGGTTATGGTCGGCCAGATTGGTCGTAAAGGTGTGGCCCCCTGTCCCATCCGCCACGAAGTACAGATAGGGCGTATCATCGGGGTTGAGCGCTGCCGCAATTGCCGCGCGGCCCGGATTTGCAATCGGCGTGGGCGGCATTCCGTCAATGCGATAGGTGTTATAGGGCGTCGTTGCATCCAGTTCAGAGCGCCGCAGCCCCCTGCCCAAAGTGCCCTGCCCTTGCGTAATGCCGTAAATCACGGTCGGGTCCGTTTGCAGGCGCATTGGTATGCCCAAGCGGTTCACGAAAACAGAGGCAACCTGCCGCCGCTCATCGGCCTGCCCGGTTTCTTTTTCGACAATGGACGCCATAATCAGCGCTTCTTCCGGGCTGTCATAGGGCAACCCGTCCACGCGGTTTTCCCACAGATTGGCCAGAATACTTTCCTGCCGCGCCTCCATCTCGGCCAGCAATGCCTGCCGGTCGGCACCGCGCTGCACCGAATAGCTGTCGGGGGCTAGCCAGCCCTCGCGCGGGACATCTCCGGGTTCTCCGTCCAGGAACTCGGCCAGACGCAGCCCTTCCCAGATCTGCCAGCTTGTCGCCCCTTCAGCCACCGTGATCCGATACTGGATATCGGCTTGTTCGGTAAAGCTGGCGTACTCTTCTGGCGGTTCTTCATCGCTTGAAAATTGCACCATCACTTGGAAATTCTGCGTCGCTGGGTCCAGCTCGCGGACCAATGTTTCGATCCGTGTCACACCAATACGGTACTGGATTTCAGACCCGCAGGTTGACGCGCCGCCGCGTGTCAACAAGTCCATGATCTCATCCATCGAGCTGCGCTCGGGGATCAGGTAAGAGCCAAAGCGCAGATTGCCCGCGCGTTCGGTATATTGCGCGCCGATGCGGAACACTTGTGCAGATGCAATCGCGTCTTGCTGCGCCAGCCCGGAAGAGACGGCGCGCAAAGTAGATCCCGGTGCGACGCGAAAGCAGATCGCCTGTTCCAGCGGCCCTTCGGCATAGAAATTGCGCTTGCCTGAAGAAATGACAATCGCAAGCCCGATCAACCCCACGATCAGAAGGGTCAGGAAATTGGCAACCAAATGACGGATCATCCTGCGTTAACTTTCCCCAGAATCAAGCTGGCGTTTGTGCCCCCGAAGCCGAAGCTGTTGGACAGTGCAATGTCGATCTTGCGCTGGCGGGCGGCGTTCGGCGCAAGGTCGATGGGTGTCTGAACTGCGGGTGTGTCAAGGTTCAGCGTTGGCGGCGCGATCTGGTCGCGGATGGCGAGAATGCTGAAAATCGCCTCGACAGCGCCTGCGGCCCCCAGCAAATGCCCGATGGCCGATTTCGTGGAGGACATGGTGGCCTTGTCGGCCCCCTCGCCCAGCAACCGCTCGACCGCTGCCAGCTCGATGACATCGGCCATGGTCGATGTGCCATGTGCGTTGATGTAGTCAATCTGCGCGGGTTCCAACCCTGCGCGTGCCACTGCCGCTTTCATGGACCGCAGCGCACCGTCGCCATCTTCGGCGGGGGCTGTGATGTGATAGGCGTCCCCCGACATGCCGTATCCCAGCACCTCGGCATAAATCTTTGCGTCGCGCGCTTTCGCGTGCTCGTACTCTTCCAGCACCACGACGCCTGCGCCCTCGCCCATGACAAAGCCGTCACGATCTGCGTCATAGGGGCGCGAGGCCGCTTTTGGATTATCAGCGCGTTTGGTGGACAGCGCCTTGCAGGCGTTGAAGCCCGCTATGCCAATCTCGGATATGGGGCTTTCTGCGCCGCCCGCGACCATCACATCGGCGTCGCCCCACTGGATCAGGCGGGCCGCATCGCCAATGGCATGTGCGCCAGTCGAACAAGCAGTGACCACCGCGTGGTTCGGCCCCTTGAACCCATAGCGGATGCTGACTTGGCCAGAGACGAGATTGATCAATGCGCTGGGAATGAAAAACGGCGACACGCGGCGCGGCCCCCGTTCCTTTAGCAGCACAGCCGTATCGGCAATGGCCGACAGTCCGCCAATACCAGACCCGATCATGACCCCGGTGCGGCAGCGGCTGTCTTCATCCTGCGGCATCCAGCCGGAATCGCGCACCGCTTGTATCGCGGCGGCCATCCCATAGAGGATGAACTCGTCTACCTTGCGCGCCTCTTTCGGCTCCATCCAGTGATCGGGGTTGAAGGTGCCGTTTGACCCGTCACCGCGCGGCACTTCGCACGCATAGGTTGTGGCCAAGTGGCTTGCGTCAAACCGCGTGATGGGTCCGGCACCGGATTGGCCCGCAAGAAGGTGCGCCCACGTCTCTTCGACGCCGCATGCCAGCGGGGTGACCATCCCAAGCCCTGTGACGACGACTCTGCGCATGCGCCCTATCTCCATATTCTCTAGTTAATTCTATCGATCTGATACTGGTATTTTGTCCGCAGGGGAAGGCACTTGCCACAAATCGCGGCAACGCTCCGCTCACACATCGGTCAAAAACTTTTGTTTGGCCCGGCGCGGTGCCGTCAACTATGCACGGATCACGGGTGTGCGCCGAACCATATCCAACACGCAAAAACGCCACCCTTTCGGATGGCGTTTTCACATATGGACCAAATCTTGTATCAGGCCGCTTCGGAGATGAACTTTACAGCATCGCCAAACGTCTGGATGTTCTCGGCGGCATCATCCGGGATTTCGATCCCGAATTCTTCTTCAAACGCCATGACCAGCTCGACCGTATCAAGGCTGTCGGCGCCCAGATCATCAATGAAGGACGCGCCTTCGGTGATCTTGCCTTCGTCAACGCCCAAATGCTCGACAACGATCTTTTTCACACGATCCGAGATATCGCTCATGTTCTTCCCCTTAGGTTTTGCCGGTCTCCGGCCTGAAAATTCCCTCGTTCGTCGCGCTGTGCGATGTCACGTTGCGCGCCCAATAGGGCCAATGCTGCGGTAGGTCAAGTGCCGCCGCGAAGCATCCGCTCGCAAAGCCTATAGCATATGGCGCGCAAGCCTCAAACGGATTCGCACAGCGCTCAGATCATCGCCATGCCGCCATTGATATGCAGCACGGCGCCCGTCACATAAGCGGCCTCTGGACTTGCCAGATACAGCACGCCCGCAGCAATATCGCCAGCGCTGCCCATGCGCCCCGCAGGAATGCGCGTATTGATCGCGGCTTTCTGTTCTTCGCTTAGGGCATCGGTCATTGGGGTTGCGATAAACCCCGGTGCCACGCAATTGACCGTAATCCCGCGAGAGGCAACTTCTTGCGCAAGCGCCTTTGACATGCCGACCAGCCCTGCTTTCGCAGCCACATAATTCGCCTGCCCCGGATTGCCCGTCGCCCCCACAACAGAGGACACGTTGATGATCCGCCCCCAGCGCGCCTTCATCATGCCACGCAAAGCCCCGCGCATCAGCCGCATAGAGGCCGTCAGGTTCACATCCAGAACACTGCTCCACTGCTCGTCTGTCATGCGCATCAGCAGGTTGTCGCGGGTGATGCCCGCATTGTTGACCAGAATATCCAGCCCCCCCATCGCCGCTGTCGCCGCTTTGGGCAGCGCTTCGATGGCCTCGGGGTCGGACAGGTTGCAGGGCAGCACATGGGCGCGTGCGCCCAGTTCTTCCGCGAGGGCCTGCAAGGGTGCTTCGCGTGTGCCCGACAAGCCGACCGTCGCGCCTGCCGCATGCAGGGCACGCGCAATTTCTGCGCCAATGCCGCCAGAGGCCCCGGTCACAAGGGCGCATTTTCCAGTCAGATCAAACATGATGTGTCCTTATCGTGTAAAGTTAGGCCATTCAGCCCGGTTTCGGGCATGTCTATATCAAGACCGCGCGTCGCATGCCATTGCGAATGCGGGATGGGGCCTTGTCAGGGGTCACTGCCGCGCGGCATAGATGGACCCCCGACCATTGCAGGGAAAGGTTGCATTATGGCGCTAAGCCCCGAAGAGATGACCGACCTGTTTCGCGCAGGAATTGCTGCCGCCGACCCACGGGACGCGGTGTTTGGCAGCCTTGCGCAAGACACTGTTCACGTGCCTGCAACTGGCAAGCTGTTCCTTCTGGGTCTGGGCAAGGCCGCCTGCACCATGACCGAAGCGGCACTGTCGCATCTTCAGCCTGCTGCGGCGCTGGTGGTGACAAATTACGAGAATGCGCGCGACGTGTCCGGCGCGACTGTAATGCCTGCGGGTCATCCCGTCCCCGATGAAAACGGCCTGCGTGCCGCTTGCGCGCTGGAGGCGTTGCTTGCGCAGGCCACTGAAATGGACCGGGTGCTGGTGCTTGTGTCGGGCGGTGGCTCTGCCTTGTTGCCGGCCCCTGTGGATGGCTTAAGCCTGTCTGACAAGGCAGAAGTCAGCCGCCTGCTGCTGGGCGCAGGTCTGGACATCGTGCAGATGAACGCAGTGCGGCAATATCTTTCGCGGCTGAAAGGGGGTGGGCTGTTGCGGCAGGCGGCCCCTGCCCCTGTCACCGCGCTGATCCTGTCTGATGTGATTGGCGATGACTTGCGGGCCATTGCCTCTGGCCCTACCGTCGCACCGATCATGCAGCGCGCGGAAGTGATTGATATGCTGCGCGCTCAAGGCTTGTGGGACAAGCTGCCTTTAGCAGCGCGTACGGCTTTGGAGCGCGCGCAGAACACCCCCACCCTGCCCCAAGCGGAAAACCGTCTGATCGGGTCGAATCGGCTGTCGCTGGATGCGATGGCACAGGCGGCCCCGCAGGCGTATATCGCCTCGGATGCGCTTGTCGGTGACGTGGCCGAAGCGGCAGAGCGCGTTGTCACCCTAGCACAAGGCAAGACGCCGCAACTGGCGCTGTTTGGCGGCGAAACGACAGTGATCCTGCGCGGAGACGGGCGTGGCGGGCGCAATCAGGAGCTTGCGTTGCGCGTGGCAATGGCCTTGCAGGGCCAGCCGCATTGGCGGTTTCTGTCCGGGGGAACCGACGGGCGTGACGGCCCGACCGACGCGGCGGGGGCGATTGTTGACGGCGGCACCATTGACCGCATTCGGGCGGCTGGCGGCGATCCTGAAAGGTTGCTGGCCAACAATGACAGCCACCGCGCCTTGGAACTGGCGGGCGATCTGTTAATCACCGGTGCCACGGGCACGAATGTCGCTGATCTGCAAATCTTGTCGCTTGGCGCGTGAGCCCTTGATAGCGCCCGCCCTTTGGCATAAGCGAGCGCGCATGACACAGCATGATTTCTGCCTCATCATCGACTTTGGCTCTCAGGTAACGCAGTTGATTGCGCGTCGTCTGCGCGAATCAAATGTTTATTGCGAAATTCACCCGTTCCAGAACGTGGATGACACCTTTCTGAAGGCGCGCAAGCCTAAGGCGGTTATCCTGTCGGGCGGTCCCGGATCGGTGCCCCAAGCGGGAAGTCCGCGTGCCCCGCAATATCTGTTTGAGATGGGCGTGCCGCTGTTTGGCATCTGCTATGGTCAACAGGTGATGATGGACCAGCTTGGGGGACGTGTTGAATCCGGCCACCATGCGGAATTTGGCCGCGCCTATGTGGAACCGGCCAGTGGACACAAGGCAGATGGCATTTTCGCGGGCTTGTTCGAGGCCGGGCGCGAACAGGTCTGGATGAGCCATGGCGACCGTGTCACCGCCCTTGCGCCGGGCTTCGAGGTGATCGGCACCTCGGCCAATGCACCCTTCGCCATGATTGCGGATGAAGCGCGCCGTTTCTACGCGGTGCAATTCCACCCAGAGGTGCACCACACCCCGCATGGGGCACGTATGCTGGGCAACTTCCTGAAACTTGCAGGCTTTAGCGGCGACTGGACAATGGGTGCGTACCGCGAGGAAGCGATTGCCAAGATCCGGGCGCAAGTGGGCGACAAACGCGTTATTTGCGGCCTGTCCGGTGGGGTTGACAGCTCGGTCGCGGCGGTTCTGATCCATGAAGCAATCGGCGATCAACTGACTTGCGTGTTCGTGGATCATGGGCTTTTGCGGCTGAATGAAGCGGACGAAGTCGTGACCATGTTCCGCGACAACTACAATATCCCGCTGATTCATGCGGACGAATCCGATCTGTTTCTGGGAAAGCTTGAGGGTGTTTCCGATCCAGAAACAAAGCGCAAAATTATCGGCGGATTGTTCATTGATGTGTTCCAGAAATACGCCAATGAGATTGAAGGCGCTGAATTTCTGGCCCAAGGCACGCTATATCCTGACGTAATCGAATCGGTCAGCTTTTCGGGCGGCCCGTCTGTCACAATCAAAAGCCACCATAATGTCGGCGGCCTGCCGGAAAAAATGGGTCTGAAACTGGTCGAGCCCCTGCGCGAGTTGTTCAAGGACGAAGTGCGCGCGCTGGGGCGCGAATTGGGCCTGCCTGCCGGTTTTATTGGCCGCCACCCCTTCCCCGGCCCCGGCCTTGCGATCCGCTGCCCCGGTGAGATTACGCGCGAAAAACTGGAAATTCTGCGCAAGGCAGATGCGGTCTATATCGACCAGATTCGCCGTCATGGCTTGTATGACGAAATCTGGCAGGCGTTCGCTGCGATTTTGCCCATGCGGACTGTCGGTGTCATGGGGGACGGGCGGACTTATGACTTCGCGCTGGCCTTGCGCGCTGTCACCTCTGTTGATGGCATGACCGCCGATTACTACCCCTTCACGCATGATTTTCTGGGCGAGACTTCGACGCGCATCATCAACGAAGTGCGCGGTATAAATCGCGTGTTCTACGATTGCACATCCAAACCCCCCGGAACAATCGAGTTGGAGTGACCTCGACTTCGGCACCACGGCGCAGTTCAGTGGCAGAAATTAAATCGCGTTGCAATCTGACGTAACAGAGTTCCGAAAAATCTTCCCCTTGTGAAAACACCATGCTAGGCATTTGGATAAGGCGGTCAAAACCGCCGGATCTGCGTGGGTCACATGCAGGTCAGTCGACAACAAATCTATGGGAGATTTCTAATGAAAAAGCTTCTTCTTGCCAGCACTGCTCTGGCATTCTCGGCGGGCATGGCGCTGGCCGATGAGGTCAAGATGGGCGTTTTGCTGGGCTTCACTGGCCCGATTGAATCAATCACACCATACATGGCCGATGGGGCCGAAATGGCGTGGAATGAAATCAATGAAAGCGGTCTGTTCCTTGGCGGTCATACGATTTCGTCGGTGCGCGCAGATTCGACCTGTGTTGACTCGTCGGCAGCACAAGCGGCGGCAGAGCGCATGATTTCCTCGGACGGTGTCGTTGCGATCATGGGCGCGGATTGCTCGGGCGTGACAATGGCTGTTTTGCAGAACGTGGCCATGTCCGCAGGCGTTCCAATGATCTCGCCTTCGGCGACCTCGCCTGCATTTACCACAACAGAATCGAATGGCCTGTTTTTCCGCACATCGCCATCCGACGCGCGCCAGGGCGAAATTCTGGCCGGTATCGTGATGGAGCGCGGTTTCTCGGAAGTTGCGCTGACCTACACAAACAACGACTACGGTTCGGGTTTTGCCAATGCGTTCGAGGAATCCTTCCTTGAATTGGGCGGCACGATCACATCAAAAGTGGCGCATGAAGAAGCGCGCGGCGACTATTCTGCCGAAGTGGGGCAGCTTGCCTCTGCCGGTGGCGATGCGCTGGTGATTCTGGGCTATGTTGATGGCGGCGGCTCCATGCTGCGCACTGCGTATGAGTTGGGCGCATTCGAAAGCTTCTTCATCGGTGACGGCATGTATGGCGATGAAATGATCTCGGCTGTTGGCGAGGCGCTTGAAGGCACCATCGGCACGATCCCATGGGCTGAGGGCGAAGGTGCGGATACATTCCACGCCATGGCCGAAGAAGCAGGCGTTCAGGGCCAGTCCAGCTATACCCGCGAAAGCTATGACGCTGCCGCACTTCTGGCACTGGCGGCACAGGCCGCTGGCGAAGCAACCCCTGAAGGGATTGCCGCAAACATCCTGAACGTGGCGAATGCGCCGGGCGAAGAAATCCTGCCGGGTGATCTTGCACGCGCTCTGCAAATTCTGGCAGATGGCGGCGAGGTCAACTACATGGGCGCCACCAATGTCGAGCTGGTCGGTCCGGGTGAGGCCGCTGGCAGCTACCGTGAGTATGTCGTCGAAGGTGGCGAATATGTAACGGTTCGGTTCCACTGATACTGAAAACGGGTCCGAAGCAGGATCTGCGGCCCGAGGGGGAAGTTCCTCGGGCCGTTTTCAAACGAATACCAAAAAAGGCGTCCCGCAATGGGGAGTAGATAGCAATGGCGATGATCCGGGTCGAGAATTTGCACAAGCACTTCGGCGGCTTTCATGCGGTAGACGGTGCAACGCTTGAGGTCGAGAAAGGCTCGATCACAGGTTTGATTGGCCCCAATGGNGCGGGCAAGACGACGCTGTTCAATGTGATCGCGGGTGTGCTGCCGCCCACATCAGGCCAAGTGCTGATGGAAGGCGAAGATATCACCGGCCTGCCCCCGCACGCGTTGTTTTCCAAAGGCTTGTTGCGGACATTTCAGGTCGCGCATGAATTTCACACCATGACGGTGCGCGAAAACCTGATGATGGTTCCGCCGGGTCAGTCCGGTGAAGATCTGTGGTCTGCCTGGTTTCACCCAACCCGTGTGCGCGAGGAAGAACATCGGATTCGTGCGCGGGCCAATGAGGTTATGGAATTCCTAACCATTGACCACATCGCCGATGAAAAGGCGGGTCAGATTTCTGGCGGTCAGAAAAAACTGCTTGAACTGGGCCGCACGATGATGACCGATGCCAAAATCGTCTTTCTGGACGAAGTCGGCGCAGGCGTGAACCGCACATTGCTCAACACGATTGCAGACGCCATTTTGCGGCTGAACAAGGAACAGGGCTATACCTTCGTCGTGATCGAACACGACATGGATTTCATCGGTCGCATATGTGACCCGGTGATCTGCATGGCCGAAGGCAAGGTTCTGGCGCAAGGCACGCTGGACGAAATCAAAGCCAACGAGCAAGTGATCGAGGCCTATCTGGGCACAGGGCTGAAGAACAAGGTCTTGAAGGAGGAGGGGCATGTCTAGATCAATTGCCTCTGGCCCCATGCTGGCGGCCGGGCTCAGCCTGCTTGTGCTTGCAGCGCCCGCCGCATATGCCGCAGCGCCCTGTCATCCGTTGCCAAACGGATTTGAATTCTGCGCGGTGGGGTCGGATTGGGAAGATGCCGAGAGTTTCGCTTTTGCCGATGCGGTTGTGCTGGAAGGCGATATGCTCTGGCTGGAAATCATGCCCCTGCCAAAAGAGTTTGCGGGCCAGTCGCTGGACGCCATGTTGGACAGCATCGTAACCGAACTGGCGCAGGATGCAGCGTCTGAGGGGGTTCCTGCCCCCGACATTCTGGGCCGCGACCAGTTCCAGACCGCCACTCTGAACGCCGTCACGATGACAATGACCGAATCTGATAACGGGTTCGAGTATGTCGTTGTCATGGCTGTCGCAGAATCCAATGACCGCCACCTTGTTCTGGCGCTGGACGGTGACGAGACCATCAGTCCCCCCGAAATGGAAGAAAACATGCGCAATATCGCGGAACTGATCCGCCCAACGGAAGAGGGCTAGGTCATGGCAGAGCCGTTTCTGATAGGCGAAAACATGACCGGTGGTTATGGGGGGGCCGATATTCTGCATGATTGCACGATTGCTGTCGAGAAAGGTCAGATCGCGGTGATCGTCGGCCCGAATGGTGCAGGCAAGTCCACGGCCATGAAGGCGGTGTTTGGAATGCTGAAGCTGCGCCAAGGCAGTGTCCGGTTGCAGGGCGAGGATATTACCGCCCTCACCCCGCAAGCCCGCGTGAACAAGGGCATGGGTTTTGTCCCGCAAACCAGCAATATCTTTCCTTCGATGACCGTGGAGGAGAACCTTGAAATGGGGGCATTCATCCGCCGTGATGAGATCAGGACCACGATGGAACAGGTTTATGAATTGTTTCCCATCCTGCGCGACAAGCGGCGTCAGGCGGCAGGCGAATTGTCTGGTGGGCAGCGCCAGCAAGTTGCCGTTGGCCGCGCGCTGATGACCAAACCCTCGGTGCTGATGCTGGATGAACCCACCGCAGGCGTCAGCCCGATCGTGATGGACGAATTGTTTGACCGCATCATCGAGATTGCGCGCACGGGGATTTCCATCCTGATGGTGGAGCAGAATGCGCGTCAGGCCCTGAACATTGCTGACAAGGGCTATGTCATGGTGCAGGGCGAAAACCGATACACCGACACCGGGCAGGCCCTGCTGGCCGACCCCGATGTGCGCAAAAGCTTTCTGGGGGGCTAAGGCAATGGAACCGCTTAACGCACTTGTCAGCCTGTCCAATTTTATGCTGATTCCGGCACTGGCTTATGGCAGTCAACTGGCACTTGGGGCGCTGGGGATCACGTTGATCTTCTCGATCCTGCGCTTTGCCCATTTTGCACATGGCGACACGATGGCGCTTGGCACTGCGGCTGTGATCGGCGGCACCTTTTTCCTGCAAGCGCAGGGTGTTACCGGTCCATTTGGCATGCCGACCGCTATTCTGGCCATTCCCTTCGGTCTGGTCGTCATGATCGGATATCTGCTGGCCGCCGACAAACTGGTCTACAAATATTTCCGCAAGGTAAAGGCCAAGCCGCTGACCTTTGTGATGGCCTCGCTTGGGGTGATGTTCGTGACCAACGGGATCACCCGGTTGTTCATGGGGGTGGGCGAAACCCGCTTTGAAGACGGCAACCGCTTCTTGTTCACAGTGCGGGAATTTCGGGACTATACAGGGCTGGCAGAGGGCATGGCACTGCGCAACGCGCAGGCCATCACTGTTGTGACGGCGCTGATTGTCATGGTGGTACTGTTCTGGTTCCTCAACCGCACGCGGTCGGGCAAATCCATGCGCGCCTATTCGGATAACGAGGATCTGGCACTGCTGTCGGGCATCAACCCTGAACGCGTGGTCATCATCACATGGACAATCACCGGCATTTTGCTGGTGCTGGCAGGCACACTTTACGGGTTGGACAAGGGGTTCAGACCGTTCAACTACTTCCAATTGCTGCTGCCGATGTTCGCTGCTGCCATTCTTGGCGGTCTTGGCTCTCCCTTCGGGGCGATTGTGGGGGCTTATGTCGTGGCATTTGCAGAACTGGGCATCACCTATGCGTGGCGGCGTGTGTTCACCTACCTTATGCCCGAAGGCTTGGAGCCGACATCCATGATGCAGCTTCTGCCAGTTGACTACAAATTCGCCGTGACCTTTGCCATTCTGGTCATTGTGCTGCTGTTCCGTCCAACCGGTATCTTCAAGGGGAAAGTGATATGAGCCTGACCGCACGCGACTTGGGCCTGTTTGCGATCATGGGCGCTGTGCTGGCCTTGGTCGCCATGTTCCAAAGCCCACAGCTTGCTATCACCATCCTGAATATGAGCCTGATCTCTGCGATCATGGCCTTGGGTGTGAACATGCAATGGGGCTATGCCGGTCTGTTCAATGTCGGCATCATGGGCTTTACCGCTGTTGGCGGCCTGGCGGTTGTGCTGATAGCGCAGCCGCCCGTGCCCGAAGCATGGGCTGCCGGGGGCTTGGGAATTTTGTTGGGGCTGATGCTGGGTGTTGCCACCATTCTGGCCGCAGTGATTGTCTATAAGCGCATGGCCCCAAGCAAGCTGCGCGGGTTTGCGATCTTAGCGGTTCTTGTTGTGGGCTATCTGGTCACATCCTATGTGTTCGGCCCTGCGAAACAGGCAGTGCAAGCGGTCAACCCCGCATCTGAGGGGTATCTGGGGGGCGCTGGTCTGCCTGTTGTTCTGGCCTGGCCCGTGGGCGCTGTCTTTGCCGCTGGGGTTGCATGGCTGGTGGGCAAAGTCAGCCTCGGGCTGCGGTCTGATTATCTGGCGATTGCGACGCTCGGCATCTCGGAAATCGTGATTGCAGTGCTCAAGCATGAGCGCTGGCTGGCGCGAGGGGTGAACAATGTCACAGGCATTGAACGGCCCGTCGCCCGCCCGATCGAGTTGCAGCCGGTGCCTTGGGTGCAATCCTTGGCGGATACTCTGGGCTGGACAATTTCGCAAACCGCCTCGGTCGTATCGGGGCTTGGCTATAGTGCGTTATTCGTGATCGTGCTGGGCATTCTGATCTGGCTGGCCGAGCGGGCGCTGAATTCGCCTTGGGGCCGGATGATGCGCGCCATTCGTGACAACGAAGTTTCTGCCCGCGCCATGGGCAAGGATGTGACGCGGCGTCACCTTATGATCTTTGTGCTCGGCTCGGCTGTGTGCGGGCTGGCGGGCGCAATGATGGTGTCGATGGATGGTCAGTTGACACCGGGCAGTTACGAGCCGCTGCGCTATACCTTCCTGATCTGGGTGATGGTGATCGTGGGCGGATCGGGCAATAACTGGGGCGCTGTGCTGGGGGCTTTCGTGATCTGGTTCTTGTGGGTTCAGGTGGAACCTGCCGGGCGCTGGTTCATGGAGATTGTCACCTCGGGCATGGCAGACGGGTCAGACCTGAAGCAGCATTTGCTGTCCTCTGCTGCCTATATGCGCCTGCTGACGATGGGGGTGGCGTTGTTGCTGATGTTGCGCTTTGCACCGCGCGGCCTGATCCCGGAGCGGTGAGTAAAACCTGCGCGATCCTGCTGCCCGCTGCGGGCGCCTCCAGCCGGATGCGGGGCGCTGACAAACTGTTGCAACAGGTTGGTGGCACGGCGCTGTTGACCTGTGTGGCGCAACGGGCCTTGCAGGTTACACCACATGTCGCAGTCAGCTTGCGCGCACATGATGAGGGACGCCAGCATGCGCTGAACGGGATGCCTGTCGCAATCTTGCAGATCACGGATGCCGCCGAAGGGATGAGCGCGTCTTTGCGTGCTGGGGCACGCTGGGCGATGGCGCTGGATATGCAGGCAGTTATGATCGCCCTGCCCGATATGCCTGACATCACGGCACAGGATATGCGGGATCTGTTTGCGGCGCAGGCGCAGGAACCGCAGCGCCCCTTGCGGGCCTGCGCAGCTGACAACCAACCCGGTCATCCGGTCATTCTACCACGCGTATTGTTTTCGGCCATGCAAGTGCTACGCGGCGATGAGGGGGCGAGGCTGCTTTTGCGCAGTCCTCCACCGCGCCTGCACCCCCTGCCCGGTCAGCGCGCCGTAACGGATCTGGACACGCCCGAGGATTGGGATGCTTGGCGCAAAGATCAACCGCCGTCCTGAGGCACCGCATCCGCGCGCAGCCTGTCGCGGTTCAATGCCAGCCAATAGGCTGATTGCACCAGCGGGCCATTCTGCACCTCGCCACTGGCGATCAATGCCATCAAACGATCAAAGGGCACAATATGGCTGCGGATATCCTCGGCCTCGTTTTCAAGGCCCGCGACCCCGTCACTCCCCTCGGGCAAATCGCACAGTGCCACGAATTGATACAGAAACTCTGTAATGGCACCGGGGGAAGGATAGACATGGCCCACCGACATCAGCGCGTCCGAACGCAAAGTGATACGCGCCTCTTCCTGTGCTTCGCGCAAGGCGCAGTCTTGCGGGCTTTCAAACGGGTCAACGCGCCCGGCGATAGGTTCCAGCAGCCACGCATTGCCCGCACCCCGCAACCACGGCCCGAAGCGGAACTGCTCGATCACCATCACCATGTCGCGCACCGGGTCATAAGGCAGAACCGTGACCGCATCGCTCATCACCAAGCCCGCGCGCTTCACCACCGCGCTGAATGCCCCGTCAAACTGGCGAAACCGCAGATCATCTTCGGCCACAGCGAAATACCACGCATAGGGCATTGCCCCATGCACCAGTTCCACATCATCGCGCGTCCAATCCTTGCGCAACTGGGCGGGATCATCCGGCTTGCGCGCGCGCACCTGTGACGCGGCATGTGCCAGCGCCATCGGCCAGCGCGCGTGCAGCGCAGCTATCGGTGCGCGATCCGCCAAACCCATAATCTCTGCGGTGGCAAGGTGCATGATCTGCGCTTGATCTTCGGTCCAGCCGGTTGACACAGGGTCGCTTGGCTGTCGCCCGACTTGGTACGCCAAGGCAGCCACCTTTGTGCCTGCGCCCTCTACCACAACGCCCAACCGCTCTGCCGAGTGCAGGCCGAAGAAGGTATCAAGCCGCGCCAATGCAGGTGCATCCACCGCCACGACCATGCCGTCAACGGATGCGCCGGGTTCGGGCATAAGACATGGCATGATGGAAGGTGCCACCACGCCCAGCCGGTAATCATGTAGAAGCGCTCTCGGCCCTGTGGCGCGCTTGTGCAGAATGACCTCTGCAAACTCTGCGTCGCATAGGGGGCCGAACAGAAAAACTGTTTGCGTCATCCCGATATGCGCCGCGTTTCCGCAGTTCGATAGATCAGAACCAGAAGGAAACTACAAAGCAAAGCACTGCCCAGAACCCACGACAAAAACGGGATATCCATCATTTGCTGCAATACCTCGAACGCATTGGCCATGCTGCCGGTAAATGCCTCGCCAAAGCTACGGTAACGCAATCTGTAGCCATTGGCGAAAATGTCGTACATTCCGGCAACGGTAAGTGAAATCAGCAATGTAGCGACATAGCCCTGCACCACAATCGTGAAACCGGCGACGAAGTCGCGCTTGATACGCAGACCGACAAATCGCCAGCCGACAAGCCCTGCGACAACGGCAAATAGAAAATTGCTTGCCTGCGATCTGGGCGGGTCTTCATCCAACAAGTGGAATTGCGTCACGAGGGAAAATGCCATCATGCCGAACAGCACCATAGCGACCAGTCTGGTAATTGTGGGCATAGTGGCCTCTCAAAATACGCGCAGGCACAAACCTAAACGCCTGCGCGCCAAGGCGCAATCTGTCGCGGCCACAGAATTCCGGCTCAGTTGCCGTTCGGTCGCTGCAAGACAAGTTGCGTTACATCGCAGGTGCCGTTTTGAAATGCGCCTGCGCAAGATGTCAGATAAAACTCCCACATCCGCTTGAAGCGGGTGTCATATCCCATCGCAGAAATTTCAGGCCATTGCGCCTGAAAGCTGTGATTCCAGCGGCGCAGGGTTTCGCTGTAACTTTGCCCGAAATCATGGGTGTCGCAGTAGTGCAGACCATGATCTTCGGCCACGCGCCGCACAGGGCCGGGCGCACCAAGCATGCCACCGGGGAAGATGTATTTCTGTATGAAATCAACATGATTTCGGTAAGAGCTAAAGCGCTCATCCGGCACCATGATGATCTGGATGACAGCCTGCGCGCCGGGTTTTAACCGCTCGAATACCGCCCGGAAATAGCGCGGCCAGTATTTCTCACCCACGGCCTCGAACATCTCGATCGAGGCGATGCCATCAAATTTCCCACCTGTGTCGCGGTAATCCTGCATCCGTATTTCGACCTGTTCCGACAATCCGGCCTGCGCCATGCGCGCCACTGCAAAATCACGCTGCGCCGCACTTATCGTCAAGCCGGTCACTTTTAGCCCGCGTTTGGCGGCGGCATATTCAGCAAACCCCCCCCATCCGCACCCGATTTCCAGCACATGATCGCCGGGTTTCACCCCCATATGATCGACCATGGCGCAATACTTGGCCTCTTGCGCGGCCTCCAGACTTTCTTGTCCGGTGGTGAAAATGGCAGAGGAATAGGTCATGCTATCATCCAGCCATAAACCATAGAAATCATTACCCAAATCATAATGATACGAGATATTCTTGCGCGCCTGCGTCTTGGAATTCGAGCGCAGCCAATGGCGTGCGCGTTCCACAAGGCGCACCAGCCGCAACCCGACCGCTTCGTCATAGACGGACGGGTTGTCATCATTGATAAGATCCATGAATGCCTGCAAATCAGGCGTGGACCAGCCGCCTTCCATGTAGGATTCGGCAAAGCCCACATCGCCCTCGCGGATCAGGCGTCCGAACAGATCGGAGTCATGAACATGAAGTTCTGCCACATGACCGGGGGCCGCGCCTTCCATGCGAAACTGGCGGCCATCCGGCAAGATCACATCCAGCCGTCCCTTGTTGAGCAGCGCCGCGCGCGCATAGGCTTGGCGGAAGTAGCGCGGCAAATCCTGCTGCCCCTCGATAGAGGTCAGGATCGCTTTCTGAGATTTTGTTGCATTCGCCATGTCATTCACCTGCAAACATGCCCCTATTATCGCCAATTCAGGCTGTTTTTCTATGTTCATATGCGGACAGCGCCCTGTTTCGCCCTGCCGCAAGCTCTACCACAGGCATGGGATATGCGGCATCTGGCGTCAGGTTCCAGTTGCGCGGGCAGGCGCTGAAGAACTCCAGCGCTGTGCCGGGCGGGTCTTGTGACAGCTCTGCGACCCAAGCGGACCGATATAAGCGTTTAGGGTCGAATTTATCGGCCTGCGTGTCAGGGTTGAATATGCGGAAATACGGCGCAGCATCCGGCCCGGACCCGGCAACCCATTGCCAACCCATCGCATTCGCCGCTGGGTCCCAGTCGATCAGGCATTCCTCGAACCAGCGCTGACCGACGCGCCAATGCGTCATCATATGCTTGGTCAGATATGAGCCGACAAGCATCCGCGCGCGGTTATGCATCCGGCCTGTGACATACATTTCGCGCATGGCCGCATCGACTACCTCGATGCCGGTGCGCCCTTGCTTCCAGCGCAAGGTCTCGGCGCTTTCATCCTGCCACGGAAAGCTGTCCCACCCAGAACGCCAGCTTTCATGGGTTATCTGGGGCGTGTGATATACCAAATGGTAAGCAAATTCACGCCAGACGATTTCCTTGAGAAACGTCTCGGCCCCGGCCTTGCCGGCCTCCATTGCACGTCCGCCGGATTCCCACAGTGCCAAGGGGCTGATCTCGCCATAGGTCAGGTTCTCAGACAGGCCAGAGGTTGCATCCTTGTCCAGGCGGTCGCGGCCGGTGCCATAGCTCTCGATCCGGTCGCGCGCGAAACTGGCCAGTCGTTGGCGCGCCGCTGCCTCACCGATATGCAGATAGGGGCGCACCACCTCTGCGCCGCGATTCATCGCGTGCCCCATCTGCCANGACTCCAGCGCATCGCTTTCGGGCCAATGCGCAGGCGCAGTCACGTCAGCAGGCGCAGGCAAGCGCGTCGCCACATCGCGCCCACGTACCGAGCGCCAGAAAGGTGTGTAGACCTGATAGAATTTGCCCTGTCCGGTCGCCACGTCCCACGGCTCGAACAGCAGATGACCGGGGAAGCTTTTTGCTTCAATACCAGAGCCTTGAAGCGTAGACTTAATCTCACTGTCGCGCTCGATTTGATCGGGGTCATATTGGCGCGTCCACCAGACTGCGCCTGCACCAGTCTCGCGCACCAGCTTTTGTAACTCGGCCAAGGCGTTTCCACGGCGCAGGATCAGTCGCAGCCCAAGTGTTTCAAGGCTGTCTGAAAACGCCTCGATCCCCAATCCAAGACGCCATGTCGGAGCTGCGCCAAGCCCCTCAATCACCTGATCATGCAGAAAAACCGGGATCACAGCCCGACCGCTGCACGCCGCTTCATGCAGCGCGGGATGATCGCTCAGACGCAAATCACGCCGAAACCATACCAGTATGGGACGATTGTCGTTCAAACTCGTCTGCCTGTGTTAAATTCAAGTCACAAGACCTGATCTAGCACGGTTAACAGGCGGTCAAGGTCAGCTTGCGTTGCATAATGCACAAAAGACAGACGCAAGACCCCATGCGCAGGCGCAACCCCCTGTGCACGCAGGGCGCGGTCGGCATAGAAACTGCCACCACCCGCCATAATCCCTTCGGCGGCCAGCGCGTGTGCCAGTTCGGCACCGGGGCGCGCATGAAGCAGCGCAACCGTCGGCGCGCGCACCTCGGCCCGGTCAGGGCCGAGCAGGCGAATATGATTGCGCCCTGCAAGGTGGTCCAGCAAGGGTTGCAGCAATGCAGTTTCATGCCCGCGCATCAGATCATGAACTGCCGCATTGCGCTGCGCCGGAGGTGTTGCTTGTTGGCCGGCCTGATCGCCAAAATGATGACGATGCAGGGCGTCGATATAATCGGCCATGCCCGCACAGGCTGCAATCTGCGCATGGTCCGGCCCGGCAGGGGTGAAGCGTTTGTAAAGCGCGTCGGCATTAAAGTAATGCCCTTGATTGGGCAGCATCTTGGCCAGTTCGCGGCGGATCACCATTAGCCCCTGATGCGGCCCATAGGTTTTGTAGGCCGAGAACAGATAAATGTCCGCCCCAAGCCCTGCCACATCCGGCAGCCCATGCGGCGCATAGGACACGCCATCGACACAGGAATACACGCCCGCGTCACGCAGCCGCGCGCAGATTTCGGCCACAGGATTGATTTCGCCCACCACATTCGAGCAATGCGGAAAGCACACCAGCTTGACCTTGTCGTCAATCATCTCCCACAGCGCGGCCGGGTCCAGATGTCCGCTTTGCGGGTCAATCTGCCATTCTCGCACCTCGACCCCGCGCGCTGCCAATCTGCGCCACGGGCCGGAATTGGCCTCATGATCCTGATCGGTGACAATGATGGCATCGCCCGGCGCCAGCCATTCCCCAAAGGCCTGCGCGAGAACATAGGTGTTGGCTGTGGTCGAAGGGCCAAAGCTCAACTCATCGGCCGCGACGCCCATCATGGCGGACAGGCGCGTGCGCGATTCGTCCATCTCTGCGCCCGCAAGTCTGGACGCCTTATAAGCCCCATAAGGCTGCACCTTGCGGCTGTGGTAGAAGCGCGTCAGTCGGTCAATGACAGGCTTGCAGGTATACGACCCGCCGGCATTCTCGAAAAAATGCTGCCCTTGCAAGCTTGGCTCGGCAAAAGCGGGAAACTGCGTGCGGACGAATTCAAGATCAAGGACTGGCGCGGACATCACGACTCCGGGGTGGTTGGGGTATCGTTAGTCTGCGCAGCGCCGCGGCCCCACTGCAACCCCGAAAACTCAGCCAGCACCCAAGATGATGCGCACGTAATTCTGTGTCTCGGCATAGGGGGGGATACCGCCATGCTGCTCGACCTTGCCCGGCCCCGCATTATAGGCGGCAAGTGCCAGCTTCCAATCGCCGAACTTGTCGTACATCATCCGCAGATAGCGCGCGCCACCGTCAAGGTTTTGCTGCGGATCAGTCGGGTCTACCCGCAGCATCTGCGCAGTTCCCGGCATAAGCTGCGCCAGCCCGATCGCCCCCTTTGAGGAAATGGCGGCCGTGTTCCAGCGGCTTTCCTGATGCACCAGGCGCAAGAACAGGTCTTCGGGGATATTATGCTTGCGTGCTGCCGCGCGTGCCACTTCCAGATAGGCCCCAGTGTAGCGCCCGGAATAGCGCGGAATAGCCTCTGCTTTCGGGGTCGCAGCACCCGCATTTGGCAACAGCCGCGCCGAGGCAGAATATTGTTCTGACATCCGCCCATCTATGACCCGCCCGGCAGAGCGAATCGTGTCTAGCCGATTGCCACCACCAGACCCGGACAGACTAAGGCCTTGCGCATACGCGTTGCCGCCAGTGCCTGCAAAAAGCATCGAAGCGGCCAAGAGCGCGCCNAAAAGCGCCGACAGGTTTTGTGGCAAAACACATCTCATAGCGTTCTCTTTATCCAGTCCCGAAATTTTTTTCCACATATTCTTGCACGTGCTGTGCAGTTGGGTTGCGCATCTTCATTGCTTCTTTACCATGCCGCCGTGATAAGGAATGTAGGCGCANGTGTGACGGCGGCGGATTCGGCAGTCACAGCCGTGCAAAAGATCAAAAGGAAAGTCCCATGGCAGGATCAGTGAACAAGGTCATTATCATCGGCAATCTGGGGCGTGATCCCGAGGTTCGCAACTTTCCGAATGGCGGCAAGGTCTGCAACCTGCGTATCGCAACGTCGGAACGCTGGCGCGACAAGGCCAGTGGCGAGCAGCGCGAAAAGACAGAGTGGCACAGCGTCGCCATCTTTTCCGAACCTCTCGTGCGGATCGCCGAGCAGTATCTGCGCAAAGGCTCGACTGTCTATATCGAGGGCCAGCTTGAAACGCGCAAATGGCAGGATCAATCCGGTGCCGACCGCTATTCGACCGAGGTGGTCTTGCGCCCTTACAAAGGCGAATTGACCATGCTGGGCGGGCGCGGCGACAGCGGCGGCAGCAGCGGTGGCGGCGATTACGGCGGCGGACAGGATCGCGGCAATGATTATGGTGGCGGTCGCACCTCTGCCCCCGCAGGTCCGGCTGACATGGATGATGAAATCCCGTTCTGATCTGGCTTGACGCGATATAGGCCACAGGGTATTGCCCAAAGCCACGCGGGTGTAGCTCAATGGTAGAGCAGCAGCTTCCCAAGCTGACGACGAGGGTTCGATTCCCTTCACCCGCTCCATCCCGAAATATCACTGAACGCATCCGTTTTGCATGATCGCAGGGCCTCGTCGCAACTGTGCGCGCATGTTTGCGCTATCTTTGGCGTTTTGCGCGCTATCGTCATTGTTTCGCCGCAAGCTGCAGATTAACCCTGCCTGAAATAACCCACCGGACAGGAGCACCCAATGCGCGCAACCCGCATCGTTCAAAAGATACTCGCCAATTACGAGGGCGAAACCCCTGGCGTAAAAGCCAATCTGTGCCGCATGCTAATGCACGGCAAGCTGGGTGGCACGGGCAAGATGATTATCCTGCCGGTCGATCAGGGCTTCGAGCATGGGCCTGCGCGCACTTTCGCCGCCAATCCCGCCGCGTATGACCCTCACTATCACTACCAACTGGCACTCGATGCCGGTCTGAATGCCTATGCCGCCCCACTTGGCATGATCGAGGCAGGTGCCGACACTTATGCAGGCCAGATCCCGACCATTCTGAAGGTCAACAGCGCCAATTCGCTCATGTCCGACACGGCGGGCAAGAATCAGGCCATCACCGGCTCGGTCGATGATGCCCTGCGTCTGGGCTGTGCGGCCATCGGCTTTACCATCTATCCCGGCAGCGACTGCGCATTGGGCATGTTCGAGGAAATCTCGGCCATGCGCGAAGAAGCCGCCGCCAAGGGGATTGCGACAGTAATCTGGTCCTATCCACGTGGCGAGGCGATCACCAAGGATGGCGAAACTGCCATCGACGTGGCCGCCTATGCCGCGCAGATCGCAGCCCTTCTGGGCGCGCATGTCATCAAGATCAAACTCTCGACCGATCATCTGATGCTGCCNGAAGCCAAGAAAGTCTATGAAGACCAGCAGATCGACATCGCCACACAAGCCGCGCGCGTCAAGCATTGCATGCAGGCCAGCTTTAATGGCCGGCGCATTGTTGTCTTTTCGGGCGGTGCCAAGAAAGGTGCCGATTCCGTTTATGACGATGCCCGCGCCATCCGCGATGGCGGTGGCAATGGCTCGATCATCGGGCGCAACAGTTTCCAGCGCCCCCGAGACGAGGCCTTGGCGATGCTGGCAAAACTGGTCGATATCTACAAAGGCAAGGCCTAAGCGCGACAGTCTTTGAATGCACAGCGCGCGCCACATCTGGCGCGCGTTTTTTTCATGCCCCCTTGCGCCCGGAATTTCCCCCCTCTATTTGTTATGTTATGTCATAACACTTGAGAGGTGCCATCATGAACTCCCCTGCCCCTCGTCTGCCCGTCACGGTTCTGTCCGGTTTTCTGGGCGCTGGCAAAACAACGCTTCTGAACCATGTGCTGAACAACCGCGAAGGGCGGCGTGTCGCGGTCATTGTCAATGACATGTCCGAAGTGAATATCGACGCTGATCTGATCGCGGCAGGCGTGGACTTCAAACGCGGTGAGGAAAAGCTGGTTGAAATGTCCAATGGCTGCATCTGCTGCACCCTGCGCGACGATCTGCTGGCCGAGGTGCGCAGACTGGCCTCGGAAGGGCGGTTTGACTATCTGCTGATCGAGTCGACCGGCATTTCAGAACCCCTGCCCGTGGCCGCTACATTTGAATTCCGGGACGAGGCGGGCGACAGCCTGATGGATGTCGCAAGACTGGACACGATGGTCACGGTCGTTGACGCGGTCAATCTGCTAAAAGACTTCTCCAGCCATGACTTTCTGTCAGACCGGGGCGAGACGCTGGGCGAAGACGATGAGCGCAGCCTTGTCAATCTGCTGACCGAGCAGATTGAATTTGCCGATGTCATCTTGCTTAACAAGGTCACAGATGCAGGGCGCGAGCGTACGGATGCCGCGCGCAAGATCATCAAGGCGTTGAACCCCGATGCGGAATTGATCGAAACCGATCATTCGCGCGTGGCAGCGGAACGTATCTTAGACACCGGTCTGTTTGATTTCGAGACAGCGCATGAACACCCGCTCTGGGCCAAGGAACTCTATGGCTTTGCCGATCATGTGCCCGAAACCGAAGAATACGGCGTGTCCAGTTTTGTCTACCGTGCGCGCAAGCCGTTTCATCCGGCGAAAGTGCATGATGTTCTGAACGGTGATCTGCCCGGTGTGATCCGGGCAAAGGGGCATTTCTGGGTGGCAACGCGGCCCAACTGGGTAGCCGAATTCTCGCTTGCGGGCGCGATGTCCAGCGTGATCCCCTTGGGCGGCTGGTGGGCCGCCGTCCCGCGAGAGCGCTGGCCAGACCACGAAGAAGCGCTTGAAAAAATGCGTGAAAACTGGATCGAGCCTTGGGGCGACCGGCGGCAGGAACTGGTCTTTATCGGTGCGGGTATGGACAAGGCGGCCATTACGGCGGCCCTTGATGCCTGTCTGGTCGAGGCTGACGTTTTCGCCCCGCAAGACTGGAAAAGCTTTGCAGACCCCTTTCCCCAATGGGGCCAGCGCAAGGCGGCGTAACGAATGGCACGCAATATCAAGACAGGCCTGAGCCGCAGGCAATCGCCTATGTCGCAATTTGACCGCCTGCCACCGGATTTGCGCCAGTGGCTTGCAACCGCGATCCTGCCATGGAGCGTGCATTCCGTGCTCAAGCACTGGAATGCCGCCCTACACTGCGCGCAGGGCAATACCGATCAGGCGCGCGCAAGGCTTTCGCAGATAGAGGCGCGCTGCATCGCNCGGGACGCGGCCCATATTTGGGGCGACCAGCACCCGGCTGCCGCACATGCCCCGACCGCCACACGCACCGCGCAGCAGTTCCGGCCCTGAGACCTGGTCCAGCTTGGGGGGCTGGCGCGCCACCCCAAAAACACATCAGTTGCGCAGTCGCGCCACCAAACTTGCATTGACATACCCGTCAGGGGGCAGTCCGACAGATTTTTGCCACGCCTGTACGGCCGCGACAGTGGCAGGACCGATGCGACCATCAACGCCCCCTGTATCAAACCCCAATGCGGTCAGCCGCCGTTGCAATTCGGTGCGCTCTGACGTGCTCAGCGCGCGATCTTCGCGCGGCCATTGCCCGCGCAACGCCCCGCCGCCGCGCAACCGGTCTGACAAATGCCCCAGCGCCAGCACATAGGCATCCGAAATATTGTATTCCTTCAGCACAGCGTAATTGTCATAGGCCAGAAATGCCGGCCCCTGCGCCCCACCAGGCAGGATCAGGCGCGACTGCCCGCCCGCAAGACTGCCACCCGCCGCCACGCGCAGTCCTGCACTGGTCCAGGCATCCGCAGTTTGGCGCTCGCCCGTCAGGCCAAGATCAAAGCCGGAAGGCAGCGTCACCTCAACAGCCCAAGGTTGGCCGCGCGTCCAGCCGCGCTGCGCCAGATAATTGGCCGCAGAGGCCAAGGCATCACTCGGATCAGATGCCCAGACATCGCGCCGCCCGTTGCCGGTGAAATCCACCGCATATGTCAGAAAGCTGGACGGCATGAATTGCGTATGCCCGAACGCACCGGCCCATGACCCGATCATCGCTTGCGGGCTGATATCGCCCGCTTGCACGATCTTCAGTGCATCAATCAACTGTTCTTCAAAGAAATCGCCGCGCCGCCCGTCCTTGGCCAGTGTCGCAAGGGTGGCGAGCGTTGGCGTATTGCCGCGATTGCCCCCGAACGACGTCTCGATCCCCCAAATGGCGACGACCACTTCGGGGGGCACGCCATAGCGCCCCTCGATCCGGGACAGCACGTTTGCATGTTGGCGCATCGCGGCTTGCCCTTGGCTGATGCGGGCAGAGGTTACAGCGCTTTCCAGATAGTCCCAGATCCGCGCGCCAAACTCGCTTTGGCGGCGATCCAGTTCAACCGTCTGGGGCAAATGCCGGATATAGGGCCGTGCTAGGGCCAGTGTGGCCTGCGATATGCCCGCCTGACTTGCGCGGGCCTCAAATCCGGAAAGCCAAGCGCCAAAATCACCTGACGGCACGGCACTCCGGCTTTCGCCGCGCGCCTCGGGTCGGGGCGAGGTTTCAACATTTGCAGCCACGCATCCGGGCAAAACCAGAACAAGCGCAGCAACCAGAAAACGCGACATTAGGATACTCCGTTACCTTAGGGTCCAATGCTAACCGCGCTTTGACCCCGAACCAAGCGCGAAGCCCGCGAGTTCGGGGAATACTGCCGATTTTGGCATGGCACCGCTTAACAGGGTGCGCACAATCGGATAAGGTTTTCAAAACACCATAACGGGGCGCGCAGTGTCATGTATCTTTCCAGACGAACTTGTATCCTTGGGCTGTCCGCCCTGTCACTTTCTGCTTGTATGGGCGGGGGCGTTCAGATGAGCGCGCCAACGCGTCAGGCGCCCATGCGCCCGCAGGCAAACCCAGCCTTTGACACATGGAAGCAGCAGTTTCAGGGCCGCGCCACGGCGGCTGGCATCCCTGCCTCGGTCGTCACTCCGGCCATAAGCGGTGCAGGGTTCCTGCCCGATGTGATCGCGCGCGACCGCAGGCAGACTGAATTCACCCGCACACTGGAAGATTATCTGGGCATCGCCGTGTCGCCCGAACGGCTCTCGGGGGGGCGCGCGGCCCTGTCGCGCCACGGCAGCACCTTGCGCGCGATTGAATCGCGCTATGGCGTCGAGGCCGAGGTGATCACCGCGATCTGGGGACTGGAATCGCGCTACGGCACGGAACGCGGCGATATTCCGGCCATTTCGGCGCTGGCAACACTGGCTTTTGACGGTCGGCGCGGTGCATTTTTCGAATCACAACTGATCGCGGCCCTGCGCATTTTGCAGCGCGGCGACACCAGCGCGGCCAATCTGCGCGGGTCATGGGCGGGTGCAATGGGCCACACACAGTTCATCCCGACCACCTATCAGGAATATGCAGTCGATTTCACCGGCAATGGGCGGCGCGATATCTGGGCGGAAGACCCCAGCGATGCGCTGGCGTCTGCGGCCAATTACCTGTCGCGGATGGGATGGCGGCGCGGCCAGCCTTGGGGGGTCGAAGTGCGCCTGCCCGACGGGTTCGACACAGGGGCCGCAGGCCGCGGCTCGTCCCGCCCGGTGTCGGCATGGACCAGCGCGGGCGTGCGCGACATGGACGGGCGGCCAGTGCAGGATCATGGCGCATCTTCAATCATCATTCCCGATGGGCCGAACGGCCCTGCCTTCATGACCTTCCGGAACTTCACGGCGTTAACGCGCTACAATAACTCCGAGTTCTATGTGATTGGAATTGGTCACCTTTCTGACAGGCTGCGTGGCGGCGGTCCGATCCGAGGCAATTTTCAGCCTGACCGCTTTGGGTTGCGTTTGGGGGACCGGCAGGAAATTCAGCGTCGCCTGACGCAAGCCGGGTTTGACACACAAGGTGCAGATGGGGTTATCGGGCCAAATTCCGAAAGTGCCATTCGCGCATGGCAACAAGCGCGCGGACGATCGGTGACGGGTACGCCCTCGCGCGGGATGCTGGAACAGTTGCGAAATGAAACCTGACGGCACTCCGCGCTGCTGCCTGCGCGCCAGCGCCGCGCGGGCAGCAGAATGAAAGACGCGGAGATAAAATCTGCCCTTGAGCAGGCACAGCAACACGCCGCCGCAGGTGCGTTTGAGGATGCACGCGCGATCTGCCTGCGCATCTTCGCACATAACCCCGGTGTGATCGGTGCGTTGCAAACCTATATGTCGGTCACCCGCGTCACACCGCGCGATCCGGTGCTGAAGCGGTTGCGCGCCTTTGCTCGCGGGGCGCAAATGCCCGCAGCCATTGCCAGTCAGGTCCAGTTCATGCTTGGCAAGGGGCTGGACGATATTGGCGATCATTCGGGTGCATTTGCTGCCTTTGTGCGGGCGAATGCGCTGAAGCCAGTGCAGTTCGACGCTGCTGCGCAGGCACGACTGGCCAAGGCGACATTGCAGGCCGTGGCACAAGCCCCGCGCCTGCAACTCGGCCCCGTTGCGCCGCGTATGGTGTTCATTGTCGGAATGCCCCGCTCTGGCAGCTCGGTGCTGGCGCAACTGCTTGGTATGCACCCAGATATCTGCTCAGTCGGTGAGATGACGGCGCTGGGGCGCGCCTTGCAGGCGCTTGACCCCAGCCTGCCGCGCTTTATCCAGACCATGACGCCTGACAGGCTGGTGGCGCTGCGCACAGCATATCTGGCCGAAATCGTCGCGGCGGGGCGCGGTGCACCGGTAATCGTCGACAAAATGCCAGAGAATTACTGGCTTGGCTGGCTTATCCCTATGCTGTTTCCAGACGCTGTAGTGCTGGAGTCGCAGCGCCCGGCCTTGGCCACGTGTTGGAGTTGTTTTCGCAACGATTTCGGCCAAGGGCACGGCTATAGCACCGACTTCTCGACGCTCTGGACGCATTATCACCGCTACAAGACTATGGCAGAGGCGTGGCGCGCCCGCGCAGGCGCACAATGGCAGGTTATCGCGCTGGATGATCTGGCAGCGGCACCGCGTGCCACGATCCAGCCATGCCTGACCTCGCTGGGGCTGACATGGGCCGAGGCGATGGCAAGGCCAGAGGATGCCAACAGCGATCTGCGCACCCTGTCCAAATGGCAGGCGCGTCAGGCACTTGCGCCGGAAATCGCGTCGGCATGGACGCATTATCAGTCCTTGGTCCTTAACCGGTGGGGCAGCAAGCTAGACCCGCCACCAACACGCCAAGGCAGCGCCCCTATTTGATCGGGGTAAGTGGTCCGTTTCATCGTGCAGGCCGGTTGCGCAAAAAGTGGAATTGCGTCGGGCGGTCTGCTGGCGTAGCGTCAAGCGCGAAAACTGTTCTGCGGAGGAGACACGCATGGCTGATAAAGTACCCGGATTCGACACCCTTCAGATTCACGCAGGCGCACGCCCTGACCCCGCCACCGGCGCGCGGCAGGTGCCGATCTACCAGACGACAGCCTATGTGTTTCGTGACGCCGATCACGCGGCGGCGTTGTTCAATTTGCAAGAGGTGGGCTATATCTATTCGCGCCTGACCAACCCGACGGTGGCCGCATTGCAAGAACGCATGGCAACGCTTGAAGGGGGGGCTGGCGCTGTGTGCTGCTCATCCGGACATGGCGCGCAGCTCATGGCCTTGTTTCCGCTGATGGGTCCGGGGTTGAATGTCGTGGCGTCAAGCCGCCTCTATGGCGGGACGGTCACGCAATTCAGCCACACGATCAAGCGCTTCGGCTGGTCAGCCAAATTCGTGGATTTCGACGATCTTGAGGCTGTTGAGGCCGCGATTGACGAAAACACCCGCGCCGTTTTCTGCGAATCTATCGCCAATCCCGGTGGCTACATCACCGATCTGGACGCGATATCGGCAATCTCGGATCGCGCAGGCATTCCTTTGATCGTCGATAACACAACCGCAACCCCCTATCTGTGTCGCCCGATTGAGCATGGCGCGACATTGGTTGTGCATTCGATGACCAAATACCTGACGGGCAATGGTACCGTCACGGGCGGCGTTGTTATTGATTCGGGCAAATTCGACTGGTCTGCAAATGGCAAGTTTCCTGCCATGTCAGAACCTGAACCCGCCTATCATGGCCTGAAATTCCACGAAACTTTTGGCCCGCTGGCCTTTACCTTCAATGCGATTGCCATTGGATTGCGCGATCTGGGCATGACTTTGAACCCGCAAGCAGCGCATTATACGCTGATGGGCATCGAAACATTGTCGCTGCGCATGGAGCGCCATTGCGCCAATGCGGTGAAAGTTGCCAATTGGCTAGAGCAGGATGACCGCGTCGCGTACGTGACGTATGCGGGCCTTCCATCCTCGCCCTATTATGACCGGGTCAGCCGGATTTGCCCCAAAGGCGCGTCATCCTTGTTCACTTTCGCGCTGAAAGACGGTTATGAAGCCTGTGTAAAATTGATTGATTCAGTCAATCTTTTCAGCCATGTAGCTAATCTTGGTGACACCAGATCGTTGATTATTCATTCGGCCTCGACCACACACCGCCAGTTGACCGAAGCGCAGCAATCTGCTGCGGGGGCCGCACCTGATGTTGTGCGTCTGTCCATCGGGTTGGAAGATGCGGATGATATCATCGCTGATCTGGATCAGGCGCTGTCAAAGGCCTGCGCCTAAAGGGGTGGCTTGACGATAGGCCCATTGCACGTTTCAGTGTGCAATGGGCGAGATTTTGCGCTAGGCAAGCAGATGAGGGTATTGTGACTCCCGTTTTATTTCATAGTTGTGCTAAAGCCTCTGCATGAAACCAAATTTTGCACTTGGCCTGACAGAAGACGGGGTTACGCTCTGGCACCGCGACGCGACCGGTTGGTTGCGCGTTGGTGCTGTTGCCCTGAACTCACCAGATATGGAGGCACAGATGCGCGATATGTCGCGCGTCGCCTCCGCCCTCGCGCCAGAGGGGGTGACAACGAAACTGGTCATCCCTGACGACCAGATCCTGTATTGCGATCTAGCCATAGCCGGTCGCACACCGGAGGAGCAGGAGCAGGAACTTCGCGCCCAGCTTGGCGGCCGCACCCCGTATCCTGTTGAGGAACTTGTGTTAGACTGGTCCCTGACCAGCGGCAAAGGTGATGCGCAGGCTGTGGTCGTCGCGCGCGAGACAATTCTGGAAGCTGAAGAATTTGCGAACCTGTATGGGTTGAACCCTGTCAGCGCTGTAGCTGAGGCCAAGAATTCCAAGACATCGCGCGAGCCGTTTTTCGGGGCCACGCGATCGGCGCAAAAGATCGTGCCCGATATTGCGCAGATCGAGCGCGACCACACACCGTTGGTGGAAACGGGTCTTGTGACCCTGCCAGACCCTGAGCCAGTTGTGAAAAAACCGGCACCGGCGCCAACCAAGGTGCCGACCGAAGCGGCAAAAACTGCACCACCCGATGCGAAGCCGACACCTGCAACCAAAGAGAAAACGCCCCCGCCCACCCCAGAGGTAAAATCGCCCGCGCCATCCGACGCCGTGGACGTCCCCAAGTCAGATAAAGCCGCGACGCCAGACAAAGCCGCCAAGCCGGACGACGCGCCCAAAACACCGGCCAAGACCGCAGCACCGCCAGCGGGTCCAAAGTCCGGGGCTGAACGCAAAGCCTATGCATCGTCACAGGCGGCGACCGACCGAAAATCTGCGCTTTTGGCGAAACTCAGCGCGGCCAAACCCGCCATCCTGTCGCAGACGAAAGACTCGTCTGACAGGAAATATGGGTTGGGTCAGCTTCTGGGTGGCAAGAAAGCCGATGCCGCCACAACGCCCGAACCCGCCGCAGACCTGCCAAGGCCAGCGGCAGATGTGGCCGCTTTCAGATCGCGCCGGGGCGATAGCGCGCCCGAACCCACCGCATCTGCGATGCCCAAGCCTTTGGGGCGTAACTTTTCCGCCTTGGTGCGCGGCAAGACACTGGGCGCAAAGGCCGCGTTTGCCGCGGCACTAAGCGGCGGCGCCAAGAAGGCAGATGCCAAAACCAGCGCACCAGCGGCACAACCCGAAACAGGCGCGGCATCCAGCAAGGCATGGGTGTCACCTTTGGCCAGCACCGGCAAGCCAAGCCAAGCCAAGGCCAAGCCAGAAGCGAAAGCGGCTGCCAAGATACCTGCAGCAGAGAAGCCAAAGGTTCAAGCCGCGCGCAAAGGCCCGTTAGAGACACTGCAAGAACGCGGCGAGCACAAGCAAAGCAGCGAGGCAGAGCGCCTTACCATTTTCGGTGCGCGCAACAATCAGGACATTCAGCCCGCCGGAAAAAGCCGCGCTTTGCTGGTTCTTGGGGGCGCGGGCCTTGTGCTTGTCGCCGCAGCAATCTGGGCGGGGTATTTCTTCGCTAACCAACCCGGTGGCCTGCAACTCGCGCAGGAGCCCGCGCAAGATATCGCGCTTGAACCGGAAATCACTGCACCGGAACAGCCTGCAACAGCGCTGGAAGATATCGAAGCGGCCTTGGGGCTTGAAGATGCAGCCCAGCAATTGCCCCTCGACACGACAGAGGGGGCGATTGCCCCTGACAGCGCAACGGCTGAGGTGACAGAGGCGACACCCGACACAGCAGTCAGCGCGCAAGACCCGCAAGCCGGGCGCATTGCCGGGCTGCGCTCGGTCGCATTGCTGCCCCCGCAAGAGGCCGCGCCACTGCCTTCCGCGCCAGCTGCCCCAGCCCCTTTCGGCTCTGAACCGCTTGCGCCCTTGCGCGAGGAGGTGGAGCAGGCGGCCGCAGCAGCCGATGTAGCGCCTGACGAAATGGCAACACCAGCCGAGGACGCCAGCGCCGCCCTGCCTGCCGGAGAGGAACTGCTTGAGATAGCCGTGTCAGATGGCACACCTTCTGTCGTTCCCCCGACACGTCCCGAAGGGTTGGCCCCTGAACTCGAAGCACCCGCCGAGCCGGAGGCTGTGCCCGAGCCAGAGGCCGCTGCCGAACAGGTGCCCGTAGACCCGACAGATGAAAGCTTGCTGGAAATCTTGGTAACGCCGGGGTCACCATCTGTCACCCCGCCCACGCGGCCAGAGGGTATCGCGCCTGAGCAACAAACACCCGCCGAGGGCGCAACCGACGCAGAACCGCAGCCCTCGCAGGCCGGTGACTTGCAAGAGCTGCCGCCTGAAACCCCGAGAGATGCCGACACCGCCGCTGAAAGCGACGAAGCCGCCCTGAGCACGCCTTCGGCTGGCGCACTGGCCCTGACTGCCCTGCGCCCCGCCGCCCGTCCAGAGGCATTGGCCATAGACCTGCCTGATGCTGACGAGACACCGAGTTTCAGCGATGCGTCGGATCTGGCCGTCGCGGCATCCTTGCGCCCCGGCTCTCGCCCCAGTCAGTTTTCTGCCGTTGTGCAACGCACCTTGCGCGCAGCCGAAACACCCCGGCAAGAACAGCAGCAACAGCAGCAATCAGAGCCAATCCAGACCGCACGCGCCGCCGTGCCGGATGCGCCCCCAATTCCCACCTCTGCCTCTGTCTCGCGCGAAGCGACACAGGCCCGCGCAATCAATCTGCGGCAAATTAATCTGCTGGGCGTAATGGGCACGTCTTCCGAACGGCGCGCACTTGTGCGGCTGTCGAATGGCCGTGTGGTGACCGTCAGAGTGGGTGAAACACTCGATGGTGGACAGGTCACAGCCATCGGGGATGATGAATTGCGGTATTCACGGCGCGGACGCAATGTCGTGTTGCGCATTGCATCCTGATCCAACAGCACCGATAAGGCGACACAGCCGAAATTGACCAAGGAAAAGACATGTCAGACAAGCAGGTGTCCCCCGCTGTAAAAATCGGGCTAGAGCTTGGGCCGGTATTTCTGTTCTTCGTGGGCTATATTACCACGCGCGGCCAAACCTATGTCATTGGCGGCACGGAATACGATGCCTTTATCCTACTGACAGCAGCGTTCATACCGCTGATGGCAGTGGCAACATTTGTGTTGTGGAAGCTGTCGGGACGGCTAAGCCGGTTGCAACTGGTGACTTTGGTGATGGTGGTCTTGTTCGGCGGCCTGACGGTCTGGCTGAACGACGAGCGTTTCTTCAAGATGAAGCCCACTGCGGTCTATATGATTTTTGCGCTGTTGCTGGCACTTGGTTTGTCGCGAGGGCAAAGCTGGCTGGAAATGGTGATGGAAGGCGCATTGCCGCTGACGCATGACGGCTGGATGCTGCTGACCAAGCGTCTGGCGCTGATGTTCGCAGCTATGGCCTGCACCAATGAAATTGTCTGGCGCACGATGTCTACGGATGCTTGGGTCAATTTTCGCACATTCGTGCTGCCGCTGGCACTGTTCGGGTTTTTCATGGCGCAAGCGAAGCTGTTTGAACGCTACAGCTCGGCCCCAAAAGACTGAGAATGGATCGGGCGGGGGTATTCCCGCCCTGCCCTATAATCAGTCGCGCTTTCCGAACAGCACTTTCTGCGCTTCTTTGTCGGCCTGCACGTTAGAGCGCTTTTCTTCGCCAAGCGCTTTGCCCTTCTGAACCGCAGGACGCGCGCCAACCAGATCCAGCCAGCGGGCCAGATTGGGTTTGTCATCCAGCGTTTGCTGCTGACCTTCCCACAGAATTGCCCAAGGCCAGATCGCCATATCCGCGATGGAATACTCGGCCCCTGCAACATATTCATTTGTCGCCAGTTGCTTGTCCAACACCCGCAGCAGTCGCGCCACCTCGTTGCGGTAACGATCCTTGGCATATGGCAGGTCTTGGGGTGTCTCCAGCGCCGGGGCATATTTCAGGAAGTGATGCGCCTGACCAGCCATTGGCCCCAAGCCACCCATCTGCCACATCAACCATTGATCCACCGCAACACGGTCTCGCTCGGTCTTGCCCCCGAACTGGCCAGTTTTACGCGCCAGATATTGCAATATCGCACCCGATTCAAAAATCGAGATCGGCGCCCCATCCGGACCCTCTGGATCGGTAATCGCAGGCATCCGGTTATTTGGCGCGATTTTCAGGAAATCGGGTTTGAATTGGTCACCTGCCCCGATATTCACATAGTGAACCGCGTAAGGCAGGTCCATTTCCTCTAATGCGATAGAAACTTTCCAGCCATTGGGCGTGGGCCAGTAATGCAGATCGATACTCATGAATACTCCTGTCGGTGATGATTGCTGCACAAGCTAAGCATCTGCCGAAGGATTCCAAGGCGAAATAGAAAAAAGAGGGCCAGATGCGGCCCTCTTTGTTGGTGCTGAACAAGCGTTACTTTGCAGCGGCAACGGCCCGCCGCGTCATCACACCGACCAGATGCGCGCGGTATTCAGGTGTGCCGTGCAAATCTGAGATCATCTCGTCAGAAGAGCATGTCAGCCCGGAAATCGCATCTGCCGAAAACTCTTGCGACAAGGCGGCTTCGGCTTCGGTCCAGCGAAAAACGCCGATCTCAGATGCGCCGGTCACAGCGAGCGACGCGGACACCAGATGCGTATTTCGCCACAAACACGCCCGTCAGTGCGAACCGCGACGCCGGTTGCAGGAATTTCGCATAGGCCGATTTTTCGGCAATGGGAAACCGCACCGAGGTGATGATTTCGCCCTCGTTCAGTGCTGTGGTGAACATGCCTTGAAAATAGTCATCCGCAGCAATTTCGCGGGTATTGGTGACGATGGTCGCCCCTGTGCCAAGCACAGCTGCAGGGTAGCAGGCAGAGGGGTCGTTATTGGCCAGACTGCCGCCCAGAGTGCCGCGATTGCGCACCGCAGGGTCGCCAATCTGGCCTGCAAGCGCTGCAAGGCCGGGGAAATGCCCTGCCGCTTGTTCCGCGACCGTGGCGTGGGTTGTGGCCGCACCAATAACAAGGCTGTCTCCATCCGGGCAAACCCCTTGCAATTCGGGGATGCCGGTAAGGCTGACAAGCGTTTCCGGCGCATTCAACCGTGCCTTCATCGAGGGGATCAGGGTTTGCCCGCCAGACACGGGTTGTGCGTCCTCGTTGGCGAGGGCGGCAACAGCCTCGGCGATGCTGCTGGGTTTCACGAAGTCAAAATTATGCATGGGTTTTCCTCCCTCAACCTTTCATGGCCGCCCAGACGCGCGAGGGCGTCAGGGGCATGTCGATATGCGTGACATGCGTATGGCCCGCACGGTGCAGCGCATCAATTGCAGCATTGACCACTGCTGGTGGTGATCCGATGGCCCCCGCTTCGCCACAGCCTTTCACGCCCAGCGGATTGTGTGTGCAGGGTGTGATGCAGCTATGATCCACTGTGAAGCCCCGCACATCATCAGCGCGCGGCATGGCGTAATCCATATAACTGCCTGACAGCAACTGGCCCTGATCGTCATAGACACAGTTTTCCAGCAAAGCCTGTCCGATCCCTTGCGCGATCCCGCCATGCACCTGACCTTCAACGATCATCGGGTTGACGATATTGCCGAAATCATCTGCCGCAATGAAGCGCAGGATGTCGATCTTGCCGGTTTCCGGGTCCAGCTCAATCTCGCAGCCATAAGCGCCTGACGGGTAGGTGAAGTTCGACGGATCATAGAAGGCCGTCTCCTCCAGCCCCGGTTCCAGATCTTCCAGCGGATAATTGTGTGGAACATAGGCGGCCAGTGTAACGCCGGACCAATCCACCGACTTATCAGTGCCCGCCACGCTGAACTTGCCGTCCTTCAGCTCGATATCTTCGGGGGCCGCTTCAAGCAGATGGGCGGCGATCTTCTTGGCCTTGTCGATGATCTTGTTCGTGGCCTTTACAATCGCAGACCCGCCCACAGCCAAGGACCGAGAGCCATAGGTGCCCATGCCCATTGGGGTATTCGCCGTATCGCCGTGGTGAATTTCAATGCTGTTTGCATCAATCCCGATCATCTCGGCCACCACTTGCGCAAAGCTGGTCTCATGCCCTTGCCCGTGGCTGTGGCTGCCGGTATAAACGCTGATAGAGCCGGTCGCATTCACCCGCACCGATGCAGATTCGTACAGACCCGCACGCGCGCCCAATTGCCCCACAAGGTTCGAGGGAGCGATTCCGCAAGCCTCGATGTAATGGGCGATGCCAAAACCGCGCAACTTGCCGCGTGCTTTCGACTCGGCGGCGCGTTTGTCGAAATTCGCGTAGTCCGACAACTCCAGCATCTTGTCCATTGTGGCGTCGTAATTGCCTGTGTCATAGACTACCGCGACCGGGGTCTGGTACGGGAATTGATCGGCCTTGATGAAGTTCTTGCGCCGCAACTCTACCGGGTCCACACCCAGTTCGCGCGCGGCCTTATCCACCAGCCGTTCAATCTGGAACGTCGCTTCCGGCCGGCCTGCACCGCGATATGCGTCAACCGGCACTGTGTTGGTGAACACCGCCTTAACGTTCACATAAATCAACGGCGTACGGTAATTCCCGGCCATCAATGTGCCATGCAGCCAAGTCGGGACCGAGGGCGCGAAGGTCGACAGATACGCCCCCATATTCGCGTAAGTGTCTGTCCGCAGCGCGGTGAAATTATGGTCCGCATCCAGCGCCAATTCGATCTTCGTCTTGTGGTCGCGGCCATGCGCGTCAGAGATGAAAGCCTCGGAGCGCGACGATGTCCATTTCACAGGGCGTTTCAGCACTTTTGCCGCATAGGTGCAAAACGCCTCTTCTGCGTAGTGGAAAATCTTTGTGCCAAAGCCCCCGCCCACATCCGGGGCGACAACGCGCAGCTTGTGCTCTGGGATATTGAGCACGAACGCACCCATCAGCAGCCGGATCACATGTGGGTTCTGGCTGGTGGTATAGAGCGTGTGATTGTCGCCCCACGGGTCATAATCGCCCACGGCCACGCGCGGCTCCATCGGGTTGGCGACAAGGCGGTTATTGCTCAGTTCCAACGACACGACATGCGCGGCACTCTCAAATGCTGCATTCACAGCGTCCTTGTTTTCTTCGACAAAGCCCCAGTCATAGCACAGGTTCGAGGTCAGTTCGTCATGCACCTTTGGTGCACCGTCGGCCAGCGCGGCCTTCATGTCGACCACAGCTTCCAACTCTTCGATATCAACGTCGATCGCTTCGGCGGCGTCGCGCGCCTGCTCGTAGGTCTCGGCCACGACCGCAGCAATCGGGTCGCCCACATGGCGCACCTTGCCTTCGGCCAGAATGGGATGCTTGGGTTCTTGCATCACGCCGCCGAAACGGTCGGTAATCTGCCAGCCGCAGGGAATACCGCCCGCGCTGTCAAAATCGGCCGATGTAAAGACCTTGAGCACACCGGGCATAGCCTCGGCCGCGGCGGTGTCAATTCCATTGATGCGCCCATGCGCCACATCCGATCGCAGGAAATGCACGAAACTCTGGCCGCGCAGGTTAATATCATCGGTATATTTGCCGTTCCCNGTCAGGAACCGCACATCCTCGCGCCGTTTCGTGCTGGCGCCAATGCCGTCATCTTTGGGCATGAAATCCTCCATCTGTCGCTGGTCGTGCCGGGCGGCACCATAGCTGCCCTGTCGCACGGAAATTCACTGGCTCAGGGGCAAATCACTCTGCCGCAAGCGCGCCTGCATCCTGCCCGGAGGCGGCCATTACGGACCGCACGATATTCTGATACCCGGTGCAGCGGCAGATATTGCCTTCCAGATAATGGCGCACTTCTTCTTCGGTGGGGGTTGGGTTTTCGGCCAGCAGCGCCGCAGTCGACATCACCATGCCGGGCGTGCAAAAGCCGCATTGCAGCCCATGATAATCCTGAAATGCCTGCTGGATCTTGCCCAGACTGCCGTCGGGGTTTGCCATGCCTTCCACGGTCGTGACCTCGGCCCCGTCCAGATCGGCGGCGAATGCGGTGCACGATTTGATGGCCTTGCCGTCCACCAGCACCACACAGGCCCCGCATTGGCTGGTGTCACAGCCCACATGCGTTCCGGTCAGGCCCAGCAGATCGCGCAGATAGCTGGACAGCAATGTCCGCCCTTCTGTATCCGCGCTGACCTCGCGGCCATTTACCTTCATCTTCACCTGAGACATAAATTTCCTCCCATTTATTATCCTGAGTTCAGTTAAACACGGTTTTTTGCCCTCGCCTATGCGACCTTGGGCTTAGTCCACTGGCGCAGTGCGGTGCTGCGCAGGCTCTCCTTGTCTGCGCGGGCGCGGACGGGTGGGTATCTCTTTCAGCAGCCCTCCCACACCCATTGACATGATATCAGCAGGGGTCACGTCAAGCCCGCAAATGATCCGCTCCATCACCCAATCGGCACCATTCAGCGCAGGACTTTTGGCGCAACCCGGCAGGCCAATTACGGGGCGCGCACCCAACTGGCCCAGAAACAACAGATTGCCGGGGTCTACGGGCATGCCAAAATGCGCCATCTGACCGCCTGCGCGGCGCAGGGCTTCGGGGGCTGTGTCATACAAATCAGAGGTGGCAGAGCCTGTCAGGATCAGTACCAATTCGCCCGTTGCCTGCTCCAACGCCTGTGCCAAGGGCGCGATCTGGTGCGGCACAACACATACGGGGTCAAGCGCCACACCCATCCGCTCCAACCGGGCAGCGGTGATGGCATGGCCCTTGGCCCCGTCTTCTTCGGGGCGCACCCGCGTCTGAATCAAACTGGCACGGCGCAAGACTGGCGGCAAAAGCTGCACAGCACCCTGCCCCGCCGCGCAGGCCAGCGCCACGGCAGAAGACGCAACGCCATAGGCAATGATCTTGACAGTAGCCGCCATTGCGCCGGGGTCCATGCGCATCAGATCAGGCAGGGTTGCTACTGTTATCGCAGGGTCAATTGCATTCACGGCATGGACCTGTGCAGCGCGCAGCTTCAGCACCCCCGGCCCCTGCGCCACGATATTGACCCGTCCCGTGCCCACGGGTTTCAGCGCAAGACCCGCCGCCTTTGGGTCGGGAACCAGTGCCCGCGCCAGCGCTAATGCGGCGGCGTCCTCGTCCATGTCGGTGGCGTCCAGCCGTGCAACTGTGACCTGTTCATGCCCTGCCGCGTGCAGGGCGCGCAGGTCTACGGTGTCCAGCACCCTGCCCTTGCGCAACCGTGTGGCCCCCAGCCCGATGGAATGCGCAAGGATGGCACCTGCCGCATCAGACACTGCAACCGGTCCAAATTTCATCGCGGCCCCCGTAAGGCTTGTGTGATCTGCGCGAGGGTTGCCACCGCTATCTCTGCCGGGCTGCGCGCCCCGATATTCAGGCCGACAGGCGCGTGGATGCGTGCCAACTGCGCCTCTGACAACCCGGCTGTGCGCAACCGCTCCAGCCGCTTGGCATGGGTGCGGGTGGAGCCGAGACACCCCAGATAGAAGACATCAGATTGCAGCGCAGCAATGATGGCAGGATCATCCAGCTTGGCGTCATGTGTCAGGGTCACAACCGCCGTGCGCGCGTCCAGCCCAATGGCGGCCAAGGCCTCATCCGGCCAGTCATGGATCAACCTCTCGCCCGGAAAACGCTGCTCAGACGCAAAGGCGTCGCGCGGATCGACCAGCACAGGCGCATATCCCGCAAGCCACGCCATCGGCAACAGCGCCTGCGCGATATGGACAGCGCCCACGACGACCAGTTGCAACGGCGGGTTGTGCAACGTCACCAACTGCCCCGCTTCATCACGGCCCGACTGGTCAAGGCGAAACCTGTCGCTGAGGTCAGGGTCATCAGGGGTGCTTAGGTGGCGCGACCAGTCGGACATATTCGTTACGCAGGCAACAGGGGCGCGCGCGGCGCGCTTGGCAACCAGTTCGCGCAGCAAGGACGCCGGAAGCCGAGGGGTGTCGTCGCCAATGGGTTCAACCAGCACCTCGATCGTGCCGCCACAGGCCAATCCTACCTCGAACGCAGTCTCGTCGGCCACGCCAAAGCTGAGAAGGCGTGGAATGCCATCGCCAAGCGCGTCCAGCGCCTCGACCACCACCGCGCCTTCGACGCAGCCGCCCGAAACAGACCCCATAATCTCTCCCGCGCCGGAAATTGCCAACTGGCTGCCTGCCTGCCTTGGGGCCGACCCCCAGGTCTGCACCACGGTTGCCAGAACGGCCCCGCGTCCAGCCTGATGCCACTCAAGGGCGATTTCGGGAATCTGGTCAAAACGGGCATCCATGCCAAGCGCCTCCCTTCACTGCCCAAACTTGGGGGTGAGGATGGCAGGTAATCTGAAACTTGGCAAATGCGACCTTCGGCGCATATCGGAAAATTCAACCTGCCTATTCTACAGATTGCAGCTCAGGAAATGTCAGAAGGGGAAATTGCGGCGCGCGGGGAAATCAGGATGCGACGGAAGTTGCTGCGTGGGGCGCACACGGCACGGCCAACTTGCATCTTGCGCGGCTTTCACATCTTTCAAGGATCTTAGTGCCAGCTTCAGGATTGCGTTCTCGCGCAGTTCCAGGGACCGACAAATTCGACGAGGTTTTGCCTCTGAGAATGATTGGAATGTGTCGGGCATGTCCGTCCTTCCCCTCAAGACAATAGAAAGCTAGCGCAGCTCAAAACACGTCAATATGATTCAGATCAATCCCCATAGACACTGAACTTGTCACGCTTGTATAGGTTTTTCTTATGCGACCTGCTCTCGACAAAAGCGCAAATCCAGTGATGATGCGCGCATGACCAGCATGTACAAACACCCGTTTCTGAACACTCCTAACGCCTTGGCAATTGCGCATCGCGGCGGAGCGCTTGAATGTGAAGAAAACACATTGCCAGCGTTCTCTCATGCGGTGGCGTTAGGCTACACGCATATGGAACTGGATGTCCACGCGACCCGTGACGGGGTGGTTGTGGTTCATCACGACCCGGATCTGACGCGCATTTTCAAAGACCCGCGGCGGATTGCGGATATGGACTATGCCGAATTGCGCCAGTTGCGCAGCCCAAAAGGCGCAGAAGTTCCAAAACTGGAAGATGTTCTGACACAACATCCAACCGCTTGCATCGCGATCGAGGCAAAGTCGCGCGCGGTCGTGGCCCCGCTATGCGCCTTGATCCAACGGCTTGGTGTGATGGACCGGATTTGCATTGGCGCTTTTGATCCTGCGCGCACCGAACTGGCACGCCAGACACTTGGCCCCGATTTGCTGTGGTCGCCCGCACATGGTCAGGTTGCGCGGTTGTGGGCGCGCGGCTGGGGGCTGCCTTTGGGGCTTGCGGATTTCAAACTGGTGCAGGTGCCCGCTGTCTGGAAAGGCGTGCCTGTTGTCACCCCCCGCTTCGTGCGCGCGGCCCATCAGGCAGGGGTCGCGGTGCAGGTCTGGACCGTCAATGACAGTGCCGAGATGACGCGGCTTTTGGATATGGGGGTGGACGGGCTGATGACCGACCGGCCAACATTGTTGCGCGAGGTTCTGACGCAGCGGGGCGCTTGGCCCCTAACCTGATAGCAGCAAGACCATGACCGCTGCGTAAAATATAAAACTCGCAACCAGAACAAAGATATGCCAGATCGCAAAGTGATACGGCAATCGCGTCCAGAGGTAGAAGAACACGCCGGTCGTATAGACGACGCCGCCTATGACCATCAGCACCAAGGTCGCCATGGGCAGGCTTTGCGCAAGTGATGGCAGGATCAAAACGCCGACCCACCCCATTCCAAGATAAAGCGCGAGTGCTGCAAACCGGAACCGCACAGGCGAGGCCAGCTTCAGCGCAACCCCGACCGCCGCCGCACCCCAAAGGCCCACCAACAACCCCAAACCCTGACCACTTATCAAGGTGAAAGGCGTATAGGTACCCGCAATCTTGAGATAGATCGCCGCATGGTCAATGCGCTGGAACAGCCAGTTCATTCCCGGTTTGACACCGAGATTATACAACGCAGAGGCCGACAGCATTGCAACAAAACAAGCGCCGTAAATGCTGACCGCCAATACAAAACTGCCAGAGCCGGTCTGCACACTGCGCATCAGCGCTGCCCCGATCAGAAGCGGCACCGCCAGAAGCGCAGCCCCGACCCCGACAAGGTGGATCACGGAATCCAGCCGCTTTTCTGCGGCGCTGTAAGCCAGGCGTGGCGAGAATGGATTGTGCATTGCAATGTCTCCTACAGTCTAAGGTAATGCGCTGGCATTGCGATACGAAGTCTTATCTTGGGTTTCGCATGATTGACCCTGCGTCAGCACAGGTATTGCGCAAATCGCTTGATTTCCCACCGCAACCCGCCTAGCCCGATATCGAAACCTGATATGAGAGAGAGGCGCGGATGACCCTTCAGCTGCATATGGATGATTTGCCCGACGGGTTAGCTCTGGGACCGGTAGTTGCAATCGACTGCGAATCCATGGGGCTTAATCCGCATCGTGACCGGTTATGTGTGGTGCAATTGTCATCGGGCGATGGCAATGCGCATCTGGTACAGGTCGCGCGCGATATCAAATCCGCCCCCAACCTGACCCGCCTTCTGACCGATCCGCAAGTCTTGAAGCTGTTTCATTTTGGGCGCTTCGACATTGCACTGCTTCGTCACAGCTATGGTGTCACCACTGCGCCGGTCTATTGCACGAAAATCGCCTCCAAGCTGATCCGCACCTATACCGACCGGCATGGGCTTAAATATCTGCTGTCTGAGTTGCTGGATGTCGATATCTCGAAACAGCAACAAAGCTCGGACTGGGGCGCGCAGAAACTCACACAGGCACAGCAAAGCTATGCCGCGTCGGATGTTTTGTATTTGCACCGTTTGCGCACAGTGCTGGATGCGATGCTGGCCCGCGAAGGGCGCACCGATCTGGCACAACGCTGTTTCGATTTTCTGCCAACCCGCGCCGAGCTGGACCTGTTGGGCTGGCCGGAAACCGATATTTTTGCGCATTAAGCCATGCGGGGGGCATCGTTCAGCCGGTTTGGATTGTTGGGCAGGCAAATCGCCCAGTTGTTGCGTGTTGCGTTGCCGTTAGGCGCGCTGGCGCTGCTGTCGACCGTGTTTTTGGTGCCGCGTGGAATTGACCCGCAGCTTGCCGTCGACATGTCACAGATTGATGTCGAAGACTTAGCGCGCGACCCGCGCGTGGGCGGGGCCAGATTTGCGGGTATGACGCGCGATGGCACCGCCGTGACCATCTCGGCGCAGACTGTCCGCTCGACCGAGGATTTGCAGGATAACGGCCCGATCCATCTGCTGCTGGATGCGCCGGATGGGGAATTGCAATTTTCCTCTGGACGCAAGGCGGTGTTTCGGGGGCAAGAAGGGCGCATAGATCAGGCTCAGGATGAAATCACGGTGCAGGGGTCTGTGATGTTGGAAACGTCGGACGGATACCGCGTAAATATGGCAGAGCTGATTTCAGCGATTGAGACGACGCATGTGCAAGGCTTTGGCGGCATCACCGGGCACGGACCAGCGGGCGATATCACCGCGGATTCATTGGAACTGACCCAGACAGATGCCCAGAGCGGCGGATATCTGCTTGCTTTCAAGGGCAATGTCAGGCTGATATACTTTCCAGATGACTAAGGGAGTGCGAAGCGTGCGATCATCAGGGGTTGTCCGGATAGCGTTGTTGCTGATCGCATTCAGTGCCAATGCTGTATCCGCGCAGGGAACAGGCCTGTCGTTTTCGGGGCTGGATGCCGTGCGTGGTTTGCCCGTGGAAATCACCTCGGATGAATTGCAGGTGGACAACACCACAGGCGAGACAGTGTTTTCAGGCAATGCGGTGCTGGGACAAGGCGATATGCGCATCGCGGCCCCACTGATCCGCATTATCTATGCGTCCGCCGATGGCGGGCGTATTGAACGGCTGGAGGCGTCGGGCGGTGTCACGCTTGTCACTGCGCAAGAGGCCGCCGAATCCCAAGACGCAGTCTATGCAGTCGAGGACGGGACCGTCACAATGCAAGGCTCTGTCATTCTGACGCAAGGGCCGAATGTCCTGTCAGGCGACAGGCTGAACGTGAACGTGCGCACAGGACAAGGGCGCATGGACGGCAACGTGCGCACGATCATACAGACCAATCCCTGACCCTATGACAATCCATGAAACACCCAGTGCGGACTCAGCGCTAGACGTCACACATTTGCAAAAACGCTATGGCAAACGCGTGATTATCCGCGATGTGTCGCTGCGCCTGCATCCGGGCGAAGTGGTGGCATTGCTCGGCCCTAATGGCTGCGGGAAAACCACTTGTTTCTATTGCATTGCAGGCATTGTGCGCCACGAAGGCGGGGCGGTACGTATTGACGGCGCTGCCGCCACCGGGCTGCCGCTGTATCAGCGCGCGCGCCTTGGGCTTGGGTATCTGCCACAGGAAATGTCGATATTCCGCGGCCTGAGTGTCGCGCAGAATATCATGGCTGTCCTTGAACTGTCCGAGCCGGATCGCGCACAGCGCAAGCAAAGATTGCTTCAGTTGTTGCAGGAATTTTCAATCGAGCATCTGCGCGACCAGCCCGCGATGGCGCTTTCCGGGGGCGAGCGCAGGCGCGTCGAGATTGCGCGCGCGCTTGCTGCCAAACCGCGCTATGTTTTGCTTGATGAACCTTTTGCGGGGGTCGATCCGATTGCAGTGGGCGAAATCCGCGCATTGGTCGGCGATCTGAAGACACGCGGTCTGGGTGTGCTGATTACGGATCACAATGTGCGCGAAACACTGTCGATTGTGGATCGGGCATATATCCTGCATGATGGTAAGGTGTTGAAAACCGGAACACCTGCAGAAGTTGTGGCCGACGCGGAGGTGCGCAGGGTCTATCTGGGCGCGGATTTCAAACTGGACTGACCACGCCCCTCGCATCACAAACCCCCGCGAGAAAGCATTGACATCCCCCCTACATTCGTTGCCAAATACTATCATGAGGCACGCCCGCATTCATTGTAGCACTGTTTGAAATGGTGGAATTGAACGGGCAAGCGGCGCAAAAAATTACGAGGTGGGGCAGAGTATTCCCTGCCAAAACAGCGAGGAGAAGCGCATGCGTTATCAGATCAGCGGCAGACATATAGATATTGGAGAGGCTTTGCAGACCCATGTGAAAGCAGAGTTTGGCGAGTTGGTCGAGAAGTACCAGCAGCGCCCGACCGAAGCCGTGGTGGTCTTCTCACGCGATGCCCATAACCATGTCTGTGAAGCAACGCTGCACCTGTCCACCGGATTGACTGCTGCGGCCAAGGCGCAATCGACCGAGATTTACGCCGCCTTCGAATCGTGCCGTGAAAAACTGGATAAGCAATTGCGCCGCTACAAGCGCCGCCTGAAAGATCATCACCGCGACCGCGCAACCCCGGTTGAGTTTGGCGACGCTTCGTCTTATATTCTCGCCTCAGACAAGACTGAACCGGTGGACGAGCCCGACTCGTTGCAGCCAATAATCATTGCAGAGATGGAAACACGCATTCCCTCTCTATCCGCAGGAGAAGCCGTGATGCAGATGGAACTCGCTCATGCGCCAGTATTGGTGTTCCGAAATGAACGTCATGGTGGCCTGAATGTGGTTTATCGGCGCGAAGACGGCAATATCGGTTGGATTGACCCCGAGTAACGCCACAAATTTTCGGCACCACCCTCGCAGCAATGCTTCGGGGGTGGCATTGTCTTTTTCAAGAACGCGGGAGATGTTCTGCCATGCCCATGACGGCACTTCTCAACCCCAAGGCCGTGCGCTTCGTTGCTTCGGCAACCAGCAAGAAACGTCTGTTCCAAAGCATCGCAGAGGTTGCGCAATCGGTCTATGATCTGGACACCGAAACGGTCATCAGCGCCTTGCAGGAACGCGAAACTCTTGGCCCGACCGGTGTGGGGCACGGTGTGGCGGTGCCACACGCGCGCCTTGACGGGATCGACAGGGTGCTGGGCGTGTTCTTTCGTCTGGAAAAGCCGCTTGATTACGGGTCTGTGGACAAGGCTCCGGTCGATCTGGTCTTTGCCTTGTTTGCCCCGCGCGAGGCGGGTGTGGAACACTTGAAAGCTCTGGCCTTCATCTCGCGGACCTTGCGCAACACGCAGACCTGCGAAAAGCTGCGCGCCAATGATGATCCGTCCAAGATCCACGCAATCCTGAGCAGCACTGAATCCAGCAAGGCGGCGTGACGCATCTGCGTCAGTGCTGTGCTGACTTGGCGTAGTCCTCAAACCCCAGCATCTCATAGTCGCGCCCATAGGCCGCGCGCCCTGCCCGTTCGACCTCGGTATCATAGATAGCCGCCAGTTCCAGAGGGCCGCGCGACTGCAAAGCTTCAAACGCGGGCAAGCTGCGCCCAAGCGCGCTGCCTATAGCTGGCAATTCCTCGCTCAGATGCTCTTCGCGGATCAGGCGGTGCAGTGGGCATTGTGTCATGATCCCTTCGAGCAGCCGCGACTGGCTGGCCCAGATTGCGCGGGTTTGCAAGGCTGTCTGCCCATTCAGATTGGCCTGAACAAATTGCAAAAAGCCCAGAAACCCGCTGCGGTGCACATCTGTGCCCACCTGCGCCAGTTGCACCTTGTCATTTGGCAATTCCACCCCGCGTACCCGCTCGATAAACGCTCGGACATTGACGCGCTTGCCCAATATCACCTGATCCACAAACACGTCATGCGCGCGCTTCAACGGGTGGCGCAACACTGTGAACGCCATGCGCTGTCCATTGCTGCGTTGCCAGTCGCGCCACGCTTCTTTGGTGAAATTCGACAACAGCGCATCGGTATCAGCCCCGTCAATCTGGGCCATCCACTTAAAGATCGCGCGCTCCGAGCAGCCGGGGATTGGCGCGTAGGCCAAGGGCAGGCTGCGGCACGCGCGATAGGCCCAGAGGATCGGCGGGTGCGGTGGCTCGAAACTGGGGCTGCGCGTCAGGTTGAAACGATCAAGCCGCGCAATGCCTTCGGAAATGGCCTCGGGGTTGCGCAGTTTTTCATCCAGCGCCTCTGGGTTCTGGCGTTTGAACTTGCGCGGAAGGGCGTCAATCCGCGACGCAATGCCAAGCCACTGGGCCAGCCCATTAAGAACATCCAGCTCTTTGATATCCTCATAGGCGATGTAGAATGCCGTCTGCCCTGTCGTCTGTAACAAATGCTGCAACTGACACTGAAATTCTTGCAGGGTTCGGACATGGCCCTCAAACTCTGCGGGGTCGAAGACCACCTGCGCGGCCTTGCGCTGCGTGACATCGCCCAGACGCCATTGTTGCGTGGATTGCGCAATCTTCAACGAGACATAGGATTCCAGCGGATTGCGCGTCAGGATAATTTTGGCGCAGCTTGGATCACGCATAAAAGTGTCCAGCACCCGTGGATCATGATCGTGGAAGTAGCGAAACCCTGCCAGCCCATCTTGTTGGGCAAAACACCCCAACACTGCCAGCGGTGCGTCATCCCGCGCGGCCTTGTCATAGCCAAACAGCGTTTCGGCTTTCGGGTAGCCGATAAAATGCGGATTGAAGGTTTCGCCGTGGCAGGAAAGCCCGTCAAATTCATTCAGACAGGACTCCAGCAGGTTAGAGCCGGTGCGCATTTCTGCAAGGACAACAAAATAAGTGAAACGCGTTGCTGAAGGCATTGTACTCTCTCTACTTTGATCGGCGGTCACGGCTGAAAATCTTTCAAAAACTGTGTCGGCAAACCCTGATCGCGCAATTGCGCAAGATACTGGTCAAACCCGTCCATAGGTTTCAGGTGCGGCATTCCATGCGCTTGCAAGGCCGGGGCGCTGGCAATATCGCGCACCGCGTCTTGCAACTTGCCCTCCGGGTCTTTCAGCATATCCGCGACCGACCAGACCTGCACCTTTGCCACCCCCCATTGTGATTGCAGGACCGTCAACCAAGCCTTTTCGCGCTTTTGTAAAACACCAATCCGGGCGATCACCTCATCATTCACCAGCCCGCGCCGCCAGATGGGCAGCAGCCATGCGCCGCGAATGACTGACAGTTCGGCATTGGTGTCCGTGGTCATGAACCAGTTGACCTGATGGTCCATATTATCTTCGGGACCATAGGCGAAACACTGTCGCTCGCCGCGCGTGGCCCAAAGCAAGTTTGTCAGGAACATGCGCGGATTATAGTCACGGGTCGCAGCAGAATTGCTGATCGCGCCATGCCAGACTTTGGCACCGCCATGAAACTGCACGATCTCCGGAGCGAACAAATGCCCATGCACCCGCGTTCCCAGCACCTGACCCAACCAGTAGTCGAAATTCTCGAACATATGATCGAAGCCGGAAAACACCGAATACGGGCCGGCAGTCTTGGCCGAGGGGCTATCGGCCTGCGGCATGCGGCTTTGCATATATAGCCCGGCACGCCCTTCAAGGCGCTGCTTTTCTGCCAGCTCGAAATACCGGTCAATCTTGGCGGGCTCTGCCGCAAGGGGGGGTGTTTTCTCGGGCAGGTCCGACAGAAAGAACTCGTACAGACGGTGAGCATCCGGCCAGATCTTGCGCGCCATGAAACAATCAGAGCGGCGCAGCAATTGCTGGTGATCGTCATAAAACAGATTGGGCCTGCCGTTGCGGTCGAACTTCACTAGGGTAAGTGAACGGCTTTCGATCTGGGTCGCATGTTCGCGTGCAAGTGTCTGGAAATAGGATTCGTCGGGAATCCAGTTGCGGCGAAAATATCGCTCATAGCGTTTGCGCTTGGGGTCGGTCAGAATCGCATTCAACGTCGCGCGGGTCAGGCACCACCATTGCGAGCCCATATGCGGGCGCAGCGGGCGCGGAATTTCGCGGCGGATGTTCAGCTTGCGCTGCACTTCGACGAAAGTATCGAACAGGCCGCGCTGGCGGCGCCAGTTGAACGGGAAATGCAGCGTGAAGCGTTCTTCGGACAGCCCGCCCATGATCCATGTGGCATGTTCAACCGAGACGGATTCGATAAAATCGACCTGTGCTCGTTCCTGAAGATAGGCAATCATCTGCGCCGCAGAGCGCAAGGGCAGGCACGCGCCAGAGGTGAGCAGCACATGATTGACCTGTGCAAATTCGTTCAGCAGGATTTCAGCACCCTCCTGCGAGGCCGAAACAATACGCCAAGACCCCCATTCACACCGCTGGCGCGGGCTGAAACGCAACAGCGGATGCGCGCCGATCTTGGCCTGCATTTCTTGCAGCTCCGCATCCGGCACCGCGCGATCAACATGAAGGACAACCGGACAGCCCGCATCCAGCCAGAACCGTGCAACCTGTGCCGCGCGGTTCAAAGCCGTATGGCACAGCATCACGATTCCCAAAGATGCGCTGGCCGTGTTCATGCCCAATCCCCTTTTGACATCAGGCCCAGAATTTCTAGCTGACGCCAATTGATATATTCGGTGGACCACTCACACCACAAATCCTGCGAATGCGACAGACTGGCCTGATAGGCGCGATATTCGCGGCTGCCCGCATAATGTTCACCGCGCTGCAACTCTTCCTGCGCTTTCTCAAGGATCGTATCCAGAAACTTGGCATGCAACAAAACACCCGAGGCAAATTCCCCGCCCGACTCGTCATAGACCTTGTTTAGCCCGCGCGGCAGCAATGTGTGGGTCGAGCTGATATAGGCATATTTGCGCGACCAATTGACCAAGGGCGTTTTGTTCAAGGCAGGGGCTTTGGCGGGTGTCTGCGCCATGACGACGCGTTGGCGCACCCCCCCCTGTATCCACAGATTGTTGTATTTGGGATTGTGCCGGATGCTGAAATTTCCGGAATCGAAATAGCGCGCAATCTCGAACGGGTTTTGACCGGCCTGATAGGGCTGCGCCGCAATCGGCCCTTTTGGGTACATATCCAGCAACATCGCGCCGAAGGACCGCCTGCCCTGACTGTCCAGCCAATCGGTGAGCGCCTGCAAGGGGCGCGTGTCGCAAAACGGATAGAGCAGAAACTCATCCACATCAAGCACCAGCACCCAATGCCCTGCCCCGTAGCGCCACAACAAATGGTTCAGCCAGTCCACACCGTAGCTTGCGCGCTTGTAGCTGTCGGTCGTGACCCAAAGCGAGACATCGCGCTGCCCTTCCAGATATTCGGTGGTGCCGTCGCTGGACCCGTTATCGACGATTAGGAAATGCTGCACCCCTTGCGCGCGATAGTAGTCAAGGAAATAGGGCAGACGCAGCACCTCATTGCGCAGCGTGACAAAGGCCAGAATATCGCGCGGCCGGATAGTGTCGGTGCGAACAGTGCGCGGCTTCAAGCTGGCGCTTTTGCGCAGACAGCGCAGCAATTTTGCCTGCCGTTCGCCCCGCAATCGAAGTTGACCAAGCACACCCATAATTCACAAAGCCCTCACGCATGCGCTTTACCAGCTTGGCGTAAACGCTTCACCTTGATAATTTATTTTGACGCAATCACTTGCTTTACGCCGACAGCTTTGCCTAAGCCAGCCCGTGAATGCAACTCTCAAAAAGCGCACTGAGCGCGCTTTCATGTCCTTGGCGAATGTCGCCCGTTATCCATTGCCCAATCACATTATGCCCACCCCCCCCGAGAGATCAGACCAAGCTCTTCCAACTGCTCCCAGCCCTCAAATCGGGTGGATGCGGGGCACCAAAGATCAGGCGCGCGCGCAACCGCGTCGTAATAGCTGTCAAAAACGGGCGCATTCCCAAAATGCTCGGCACGGTGTTTCTCAATGCGCGACTTTTCCACCACGGTCGCCAGAAATTTTGTGTGCAGCAAAGCGCCTGAAATCTGCTCGCCTGCGCAAGTTGCAAACTGGCGGTTGAGCGCGCGTGGCAGAATGGCATGGGTGGAATTGACCCAGACGTTATGCCAGCTCCACTTTATCAGGGGCAGCTTGGTCAGGGTGGGCGCGCGGTTTGGCGTCTGAGCAAAGAAACAGCGCGCGCGCGGCCCGCCCTGTATCAGCAGGCAGTCCAGCAGCGGTTTATGCGTGATCGTATAGTTCGCCGCATCAAACCAGTTCAGCGCAATGCAGGGGTCAGTGCCGGGCACACAAGGGGCGGCATCCAGCGGCCCTTGCGGGTACAGTTCCAGCATCATGGCAGGCAAGGCTGGCTGCGCCTCGGCGTCCAGCCATGCGGTCAGCGCAGACAGGGGGCGGGTTTGCCAATGGGGGTAAATCAGCAGTTCATCGGCATCTGCGACCACACACCAATGCCCGTTGGCATGGCGCGTCATCAGCCATGTGATCCAATCCATGCCGAAGCGCGACTTTTTGTAACTGGCTGATGTGGCATAGACCGTGGTGTCTGGCTGTGCGCGCAATGTCTCGCGGGTGCCGTCGGTGCTTGCATTGTCGATGAAAATGAAATGCTGCACCCCAAGCTTGCGGTAGTGGTACAAGAACCAGTCGATGCGCTCAGCCTCGTTGCGGATCGTACAGAACAGCAGGATATTGCGCTTGCCCCACTGCCCGCGTTTTATGCAGGTCAACTCCCGCGATTTGGCAATCGCGCGCAGACGCAAGCGCCTACGCTTCCAGCGCATGCGAAAGTCGAACCAGCGGTCTGTCATCAACGGCAATGGCGTGAACATAGCGGTTCCGGGGCACCCCCTGCCCTGTGATGGGTCGCCAGAACATGCACAGCATGTCCTAGCATTTACTCAGCCACAGGCTGCGTTATTCAGCCGCGCGACGCTGTGCGACCATATCGACAAGAAAATCGGCCAGTTCTGCACCCAGTTCCGCGCGGGCCAGACCAAAGGCAACAGTCGCCTGCAAGAAACCTGCCTTCGAGCCGCAATCATATCTTTGCCCGTCAAAGCGGAAACCATAAACATTCTGCTTCTCTGCAATCTCGCGCGCGATGGCGTCTGTCAGCTGGATTTCACCACCGACACCCGGTTCAATCGCGTCCAGATGGCGCATGACATCCGGCGACAGGATATAGCGCCCGATGGCCGCCAGATTGGATGGTTGCGTGCCAGGCGCAGGCTTTTCGACCATGCCCTGCATGGGCAGAATGCGGCCAACCGATGGTGGCACATCCATGATGCCATAGCTGGACGCCTTGTCCGGCGCGACTTCCATTGCGGCGATCATATTGCCGCCCGTCTGTTCATAGGCGTCAACCATCTGCTTGAGGCACGGGGTATCGGCAGCGATCACATCATCCGGCAGCAACACGGCGAAAGGTTCATCCCCGATCAGATGGCGGGCGCACCACCACACCGCATGCCCCAGACCAAGTGCCTGATGCTGCCGCACATACGCGATTGCACCGCTGTCCATGTTGGTCGCATTCAGCGTGTCGAGCAGGTCTGTCTTGCCCTTGGCCCGGAGCGTGGCTTCAAGTTCGGGGGCACGGTCAAAATAGTCTTCCAATGCGCCCTTGCCGCGTGATGTCACAAAAATAAACTCGGTAATGCCTGCTTCGCGCGCTTCATCAATCGCATATTGAATCAGCGGACGATCCACCAAAGTCATAATTTCCTTTGGCACCGACTTGGTCGCAGGCAGAAATCTGGTTCCCATTCCGGCAACCGGGAAAACCGCTTTTGTGACTTTACGCTTCATGACGTGCTCCAAATTTCATTCGTTGTGATATGTCATGACAGTAAAGACAGGTCAATTTTGGCATGTTTATGGTTAAAGTTAACTCAAAAAAGGCTTTTTCAGGAATTCTGCCGCATATCACGCAGGCGGAACTAAAGTAACATCAGTATGGCGTGCGATGAAGAACGGGTTTTCATAGCCTGCTTTCCCATACCGCAGCGGCGCGTGCGTGTTGAAATCAAGCACTTCTCCCCCGGCGGCCTGCAAGACGGCATGTCCTGCGGCCGTGTCCCATTCCATCGTGCGGCCAAGCCGGGGGTAAAAGTCAGCCTCACCCGCTGCCAGCAGACAGAATTTCAGTGACGATCCGGCGGAACGCAAATCGGCAACCGCATATTGGCTGATATAATCATCGGTCGCCTGATCGCGATGTGATTTTGACGCGACGACCACAAGCGCATTCTGGTCGGGTTCACGCATCTGCAGACAGCGTGTCTGCCCTGCCAGATCAAGGCTGAAGGGCCCTTGCTCTTCAATGGCGCTACCATCCGCGCTGGTGTAGAACATCCGCCCCTTGGCCGGTGCATAGACAATGCCGCGCACCGGAACGCCGCCTTCGACAAGGGCGATATTGACAGTGAAGTCGCCCCGTCGTTTCACGAATTCCTTGGTGCCATCAAGCGGGTCAACGATAAAGAAGCGATCCGCATGCAGCGCATGGCTGGCGGTTTGTTCCTCGGTTACAACTGCAATATCGGGGAATGCGGCCCGCAAGCCAGCGCAGATGATCGCATCAGCCGCCTCATCCGCTTCGGTCAGCGGGCTTGTGTCGTCCTTCAGGCGGACCGAGAAGTCGGGCTGTTCATAGATTTCCATAATCTTTGCGCCTGCCTGCAAGGCAAGTGTGCGAAAAACTGTCTCGACGTTGTTAAAATTCATATCCGCCATAATGATGACCTTTTTTTGGTATCTGAATATGCCCAAACTACAGCGGCGCTGATTGCATGTCCTGCGGTCTGACGTAGATAGCTGCTGGCAATGGACCTAAAACACTTTCTTTTGTCCAACAAGATGAAAGGCACTTGATGCACGGCACTGCGCGGCGCGACTCTCGATTAACGATTGCNATTACGACATGTGAACTGATTTTCAATCAGGCCATTCGCAATGTACGCAAGAATCATGGCAACGCCATCATTGGCTTGATGCTGAACATTGCGCAGACTGTGCTGCTTGTCGGCGTTTTTATGATTATCTTCATCTTCGCCGGAATGCGTGCCGCCGCCATTCGGGGTGATACGCTGATCTATCTGATGAGCGGAGTCTTTTTGTTCATGGCCCATATCAAGGTGCTGTCTGCCGTCTCGTCAGCGGAGGGGCCGACTTCGACGATGATGAAGCACCGGCCGATGAATTCCATCGTTTCGGTTTGCGGGGCGGCATTGGCAGAGCTGTATATTCAGGTGCTCTCGGTTGTGGTGATCCTGTTCATGTATCATGTGATCTGGACACCGGTCGAGATTCATCAACCCATTGCTGCCTTTGGCATGCTTTTGTCTGTGTGGTTTGCGGGCATGGCAATTGGGGTGGTGCTCTATGCGCTGAAACCTTGGGCGCCCGAGGCCAGCAAACTGATGACGCAGCTATTCGCGCGCATGAACATGGTTGCGTCGGGCAAGTTCTTTCTCGCCAATACGCTGCCGGAATCCTATTTGCATTACTTCATGTGGAACCCGCTGTTCCATTGTATCGACCAAGCGCGCGGATATGCCTTTATCAACTACAACCCGATGCACACCTCTGCGCTCTATCCGGTCCTGTTCGGGATCTCGGTTCTGTTCATCGGGATGCTGATCGAGTCCTTTACCCGAAAACAGGCATCCCTCAGTTGGTCCGCGAAACACTAAGCCCGTGCGTCAGATACCCGTGATGTCCTGCACGATTGCGGTCGCCGCCACGCGCGGGTTCGTGGCTTGCGAGATGGGACGGCCCACAACGATATGGTCTGCACCGGATTGCAACGCATGGGCGGGTGTTGCGATGCGCTTTTGATCTCCCGATGCGCTGCCCACAGGGCGCACGCCGGGTGTGACAATCAGCTTGCCCGCAGCCTCTGGCAAGGCGCGGATGCCAGCGGCCTCATGAGGGCTGGCAATCACCCCATCAGCCCCGGCGGCAAAGGCGCGCGCCGCGCGTTCCAGTGTCAACTCGGTCAGATCACCCGCACGCATCAGCCCATCATCCAGATCCTGCCGGTCGAGCGAGGTCAGCACCGTAACCGCAAGGATTTTTAACCCGGACCCGCCGGCCCCCTCTCGCGCCGCGCGCACGACATGTGGGTCGCCATGCACGGTCAGAAAATCCAGATCATATTGCGCGATCCCACGCACCGCAGACGTGACCGTGGCCCCGATGTCAAAGAATTTCATATCAAGGAAGATGCGCTTGCCATGTTCCTGCTTCAACTCATTGGCCAGCGCCAACCCACCGCCCGTCAACATGCCAAGCCCGATTTTGTAAAACGAAACGGTGTCACCAAGCACGCGGGCAAGTTCAAGACCAGCAAGCGCATTGGGCACATCAAGGGCGACAATCAGGCGGTCATCGGCAGGCAGCATGGTATTCTCTCCGGGTTCTTGGGGCCAGAAAGCGCATAGGCCAGCGCTCACCAACGCGCAACCGTCCTAATCAAAGAACTCGCGGAACAGGTTGCTGATCAGCATGGTCAGCAAGTCCTGATTGACATAGCCGGTCTGGCGCAGATCGAACCGGTCCTGTGCCTGAGCAATCGCAACGCGGGTCTGATCATCGAACACACCGTCAACGGGTCCGGGGTCAAGCCCCAGTCGCGCCAGCCGCTGCTCGATCAGCAATCTGGTCGGACCGGCAAGCCCCAACTGCTGTTCTTCGGCGCGGGCGCGGGCAACTGCCGCGCGCTCTTGTCCGGGCGGGGTTGCTTCGGGGCCGGGCCCTTCAGGTTCGGGCTGCAATCGTGCCAACCGACTGCGCGCGGCCGCCGAATACGTGCCGTCCGGCCAGTCATCGAGATAGGCTTCATACCCTGCGACCGTGTCCACGTCGCGCGCGCGTCGCCAAGCGGCCTCTTGCGCATCGGCGACCATCTGGCCCAAGCGCTCCTGTGCAAGGCTTGCAAAAATACCATCCGGATAGCGTTCCAGATAGCTGCGAAGACCTGCTTCATCGCCCGCCGCACCCGTCGCGGACCAGAAATCGCGGTCGCTTCGTTCTTCGGCTTCGCGCCGGGCGCGGGTTTCCGCCTCTAGGGCCAATGCACGATCAGCGCCCTGTCCGGCGAGTTTGAAAATCTGGTCCTGTGTCAGGAACCCGCTTTCTTCCAGATCATTCTGGCGCTGCCAATTGGTGATTGCGCCGCGCGTGCCGGGGCCGAAAATGCCGTCAATGCCGCGCGTGTCATACCCCAGAACGGAAAGGTCATTCTGAATGGCGCGCCGCTCGTCGCGGGTCAGCATCAGGGCTTGTTCGACGCGCTCGGGCGATGTGCGGATGCGTTCCAGTGCGGCGCGGGCCGCCTGCGCGTTCTGACCATTGGGGAAAGCGTCAAGATAGGCCTGATAGGCCTCTTCGGTGTCTTCCTCTTGTGCGGAGGCGAAAACGCGCAGGTCCGCGCGCGTCGCAGGGGCGAATCCATCTGGCAGGAACGGAACCAAAGCCGGAATGGCCCCTTCACCTGTCAGGTTGCGGTTGCGGTCCACCACAGAGGCAAGGACAGTGCCGGGGCGCAGGGTCGCGCGCAAACCGCCGACAACATGATCAGCGCGCCCACGCACAACACCAACCCCCTGCGGTACCATCAGCCGCGGCGGCAAACCTGCCTCGACCCCGCTGCCAAGGTCCAGCGACACGCCGCTATCGGCCAGCCAGACCATCGCGCCCTCGGTTGCCAGCCCAGCAATTTCCAACACGATATCCAGCCGCAGCGCCTGACCATCGGTCAGCGCCAGACCCAGTTCCGACGCCTCGCGGCCCACCAGCCACGCACCGCTGCGCGATTGTGCGAAATGTCCCGCCAGCACCACGACAACGCGCTCTGCCCCGTCGCGCATAATCCGCTCGTGCATACCTGCAAGCTGTGCGCGCATTTCCTCGGCGCTCAACCCCTCACCAGTGAAGACATGAAAGCCCATATCCTCTAGCGTTTCGCGGGTGGCGGAAACAGCGTTTGCGCCGCGCGCATCGCTGAGCGTCTCATAATCCTGATTTGCAATGACAAGGGCCACATTCGTGGCCTGCGCAGGCAAGCCCAGACACAGCACAAAAATAAATGGCAGAAGTCGACGCATCTTTAATACCCCCCTGCTGATTACGCGCAGTTCGGGTCAGTCGTAGCGGCGCAGATCCTCAATCACCAATCCATCATTGGGCAATGATCCCGGCGGCACCAACTCGACCAGACCCTTCAGCTTGAGAGTAGACAGCACAGTCTCTTCATACAATGCAGGATTTGCCGCGCGGGTCTCTATCTGGACGGTCATCACGTCCTTTTCACCGCTGCGCGTGGCAATGATGCGTGCGCGGTGGATTTCGTCATGATGGGCAACCAAGGCTGCGACCTGTTCAGGGCGCACGAACATGCCCTTGATCTTGGTTGTCTGATCCGCGCGCCCCATCCAGCCCTTGATGCGCATATTGCTGCGCCCGCACGGGCTGGCGCCGGGCAGTACAGCGCTCAGATCCCCTGTGGCAAACCGGATCAGCGGGTAATCCGCGTTCAGGGATGTAACAACCACTTCGCCCACCTCGCCCCCGGGCAGCGGGTCGCCTGTACCGGGGCGGACGATTTCAACAATCACCCCCTCATCGACGATCATGCCCTCCATCGCGTCGCTCTCATAGGCGACATTGCCTAGATCGGCGGTAGCATAGCATTGACGGCAACTTATTCCGCGATCGGCATAGAAGGCGCGCAGGGAGGGAAACAGCGCGCCCCCGCCCACCACGGCCTTGGTGATGCCAAGGGCGATGCCCATCTCATCGGCCTTTTCCAGAATGACCTTCAGATAATCGGGCGTGCCTGCATAAGCGGTGGTGCCAATGTCGCGCGCAGCACTCACTTGTAATTCTGTCTGCCCTGTCCCTGCGGGCAGGACTGTCGCGCCAACCGCGCGGGCGGCGTTTTCGAACATCATGCCAGCGGGCACCAGATGATAGGAAAAGCAGTTCTGAACGATATCGCCCTTGCCTATGCCCGACGCGTGCAGAAACCGGCCCAGCCGCCACCAGTCATGGCTGGTGCGTCCCGGCTCATAAATCGGGCCGGGGGATTGAAAGACATGCTCGAAATCCGTCAAGTCAACGGCGTTCAGGGCGCCAAACGGGGGATTGGTCGCTTGTGCCGCGGCCAGATCTGCCTTGCGCAACACCGGCAACCGCGCCAGCGCGTCGCGGGTGGTGAATTGCTCGGGCCGGATCTGGCCCAGATGCGCCGCAACGCCCGGTGCGGTCAGCGCGGCAGTAAGGACGCGCGGCAGCGCTTTCGCAAGGTCCGCATCGCGCGCGTCTGCGGATCGTATCTCCAACGGGTCGAACGGGGTCATGGTCGTGCCCTCTGCACTGTGGCGGTTTTGTCCATCGGCCATATCACGCCAACCAACGCTTGCGGCGGCGGTAAGAGCGCACCTCTCGGAAGCTCTTGCGGCCCTTGTCGGACATGCCAAGATAGAATTCTTTTACATCGGGATTTTCGCGCAATTCCTTGGCGTTGCCTTCCATGACGATGCGCCCGTTCTCCAAGATATAGCCAGTATGGGCATAGCGCAGTGCAACATTGGTGTTCTGCTCGGCCAAAAGGAAGGTCACACCCTGCTCGCGGTTCAGACGAGAGACAATCTCGAAAATCTGTTCGACGAGTTGCGGTGCCAGCCCCATGGACGGCTCGTCCAGCAGGATCATTGAGGGGCGCGACATCAGCGCGCGGCCAATCGCGGTCATCTGTTGCTCACCGCCTGAAGTGTAGCCTGCCTGCGATCTGCGGCGTTCTTTCAGGCGGGGGAAATACTCATAGACAAGGTCTAGCTCGGCCGCCACGGCCCCGCGCCCGTCGCGGCGGGTATAGGCACCGGTCAGTAAATTTTCTTCAACGGTCAGATGCTCGAAACAATGCCGCCCCTCCATCACCTGAACGACACCGGATTTCACCAGATCGGCAGGGTCCAGACCGACGACGTTCTTGCCGTCATACAGGATCGAGCCTTTGGTAACTTCGCCGCGTTCCGAATGGATCAGGTTGGAAATCGCCTTGAGCGTGGTGGATTTTCCAGCACCATTGCCCCCCAATAGCGCGGTGATACCGCCCTTGGGCACATCAAAACTGACCCCTTTCAGCGCCAGAATGACATGGTTGTAGAGCACTTCTATATTGTTGACTTCCAATAGGGTCGTCTGGGTCGGGCTTGTATCCAGCATGGGTGCGGGCCTTCGTCAAAAGGTGGTGTGGTGGCCCCGGACACACGCCGGGACCACCAGTTGCATCAGTTCAGGCAAGCAGGCGTGATGGCGTTTTCCGCCGCATAGGCTGCGCTGTCGGCCATCGCCATATCCATGATCATTTCGCGGTCAGGTGCGATCCAGTCCGTGATCAGGTTCCACTCTCCGGCTTCTGCGTCCCATTGCTGGATCATCGCCTCGCCAGAGCCGCCATGGTTCTCGCAGGCCACCGAAAATGCAGGCCCGAAATTCGGCAGGCCAAGTTCGACCATCAGCTCTTCGGTGATTTCGAGATTGGCCATGCCGTCGCGCATCATTGCAGGGGTGATCGCTGCGACACCGTGGATTTCCTGCGCCTTTTTTGCAGCCTCTACCGCCAGCATTGCCGCATACATGCCGCGCGAATACAGCACTGTGCCAACCTCGTCTCCGGTGCCAGCATACAAGCCCGCGTCGATCACATATTGCTGCATGTCATCATAGATCGGGTAATCGGTGCCCGTGCCATGCATCGCCAGCGCCTTGTAGCCATGCGCACCAGCGCCCACCGGGCGGACATCCTGCTGCGAGCCGGACCACCACACGCCGATGAAATTCTCCATTGGGAAACGGATATTCGCAGCTTCCTGAATGGCTGTCGGGTTCATAACCCCCCAACCCCACATCACGACGTAATCTGGCCGCTCACGACGGATCTGCAACCACTGGCTGCCCTGTTCCTGACCGGGGCTGTCGACGCCGATTGTCAGCAACTCATAGCCGTGACGCTCGGCCAGATTGGTCAGGGTCGGGATCGGTTCACGCCCATAGGCAGAGTTGTGATAGAGCAGTGCGATCTTCTTGCCCTCTAGGCTGCCCTCGTTCTCATCCAGCAGGTAGTTGACGATCACGCTGGCCCCGTCCCAGTAATTCGCGGGGTAGTTGAAGGTCCAGTTGAACACTTCGCCATTCACAGCCGAGGTGCGCCCATAGCCCATTGTGTGCATGGGCACCCCGTCTTCCATGGTGCGCGGAATCAGCTGATAGGTGATGCCGGTGGACAAAGGCTGGATCACCAGCGGGTTGTCGCCCCGGATCGACTGATAGCATTCCACGCCGCGCTCGGTGTTATACGCAGTCTCGCATTCGGTCTGCCGGATCGGCACGCCACCAATCCCGCCATCGCGTTCATTGATGAGCGTCAGGTAGTCGGAATACCCATCCGCAAAAGGAATGCCACCTGCGGCGAACGGCCCCGTGCGGTAGCTGAGTGACGGGAAATGCAGCGTTTCGGCCAATGTCGGGCCTGCTGCGATCATGGTTGCCGCAAATGTTGCGGCCAGTCTGGTCATCTTCATCGGTTCTCCTCCCATATGAATGACAGTTTTCAAGTCGGCCCGCCCCCTTAGTAGGGGAAAGGCCAGAGGCGTAGTTTTTCCTTGATCGTGCGCCAGAGTGCGGCGATGCCATGCGGCTCGAGGATCAGAAACACGAGGATCAGCGCGCCGATAATCATGATTTCAAGATGCGCCGCCAGATCGGTGGGCCAGCCCAGACCATTGACCAGCAGCAGTTTCAGCAAGACCGGCCCAATAATCAGGAAGGCCGCACCTGCGAATGCGCCGAAGATCGACCCAAGCCCGCCAATGATGACCATGAACAGCACAAGGAAGGACTTCTCGATGCCGAACGCCTCGCCTGCTTCGGCGGCACCCAAATAGACCGTGAACAACAGCGCCCCCGATATGCCCACGAAGAACGACGACACCGCAAAGGCTGTCAGCTTGGCCATCAGCGGGTTCACCCCGATAATTTCGGCGGCGATATCCATGTCACGAATGGCCATCCACTGCCGTCCCAGAGAGCCGCGTGTCAGGTTGCGCGCCAGCCACGCCGTCGCCACTGTGAACACAAGACACAGCATATACATCGACACAGCACTTGCACGCGGGCCGGTGACCGGAACGCCGAACAATTCACGTGTCGGCGCCGAAATCATGCCGGTGGGCGAGTAGTTGTAGAACCACGCCGTGCGCGTAAACAGCCAGATCAGGAAGAACTGCGCAGCCAGTGTTGCCACGGCCAGATAGAACCCCTTGATCCGCAAACTCGGCAGGCCGAACAGCACCCCCACCCCAGCCGTGATGAACCCGGCCATGATGATCACGAACACGATGTTCAGCTCTGGAAATGCCGTCATCAGTTTATAGCTGCCATAGGCCCCGCAGGCCATGAACGCCCCCGTGCCAAGAGAAAGCTGCCCGCAATAGCCGATCAGGATGTTCAACCCCAAGGCCGCGATTGCATAGATCAGAAAGGGCACGACAATCGAATTGGCCCAGTAATCATTGATAATCAGTGGCATCACCAGAAAGGCAAAGCCAAGGATGAAGTAATAGCCATACCGGTCAAACTTGATCGGAAAGGTCTGGTTATCGGCGACATAACTTGTCTTGAAATCGCCTGCTTCACGATACAGCATGTGTCAGACCCTCTCGATAATTCGTTCGCCAAACAGGCCTTGTGGACGGAACAGCAGGAAGACCAGTGCCAGCATATAGGCAAACCAGTTTTCAGTGGCCCCGCCGATAATGGGGCTCATGAAGAAATCAAACAGCTTTTCGCCCACGCCGATAATCAACCCGCCAATGATCGCGCCGGGGATCGAGGTGAAGCCGCCAAGGATCAGCACCGGCAGGGCCTTGAGCGCAATCAGCGAGAGCGAGAATTGCACCCCTGATTTTGACCCCCACATGATGCCCGCCACCAGCGCCACAATGCCCGCAATCGACCATGTCAGCACCCAGATGAAGCGCAGACTGATGCCCACCGACAGTGCTGCCTGATGATCGTCTGCCACAGCGCGCAGCGCGCGGCCCTGCTTGGTGTATTGCGAGAATACAGTCAGTGCGGCCACCAGCAGTGCGGCAATACCCGCTGCCCAGATTTCCAGCCGGTCGATATAAAAGCCATATCCGAACCACGCGAATGTCGCCTCATCCACAGCACTCGACATGCCCTTGGGCAGGCCGACATCCAGCGCCTTGACCTCGGCACCCCACATGATGTCGCCGACACCTTCAAGGAAATAGGCCAGACCAATGGTCGCCATGAACAGAATGATGGGTTCCTGATTAACCAGGTGTTTCAGGATGTAGCGTTCAACCAGAATAGCTAGCAAGATCATCACCAGCACAGTTGCCGGGATGGCCAGAAATGTGGGCATGTTCCAGCCGAAATAATGCAGCCTTGTGCCAAACATCGCGTTGATCAGATGCGAGAACGGGATTTGCCCCGACTGGAACCCGACAAGTGTCAGGGCTGCAAACAGTGCCATAACCCCTTGGGCAAAGTTGAAAATGCCACTGGCCTTGAAGATCAAAACAAAGCCAAGCGCCACCAGCGCATACATCACTCCAGCCGTCAGGCCGTTCAGTGTGGCTTCCATTGCGAAAAGCAGCGTATCAGACATTGGTTTTGCCCCCTGTCACAAATGACCTACTCATGCGCCACCCCCAGATAAGCCTTGATGACATCTTCATTGCCCCGCACCTCGTCAGGGGTGCCGTCACCAATTTTCTTGCCGTAATCCATGACCACAACGCGGTCGGAAAGGTCCATCACCACGCCCATGTCATGCTCGATCAACACGGTAGTCGTGCCAAATTCGTCATTCACATCGAGGATGAAGCGCGACATGTCTTCTTTCTCTTCGACATTCATGCCGGCCATCGGTTCGTCCAGCAGCAGGATTGATGGTTCTGCCGCCAAGGCCCGTGCCAACTCGACCCGCTTTTTCAACCCGTAAGGCAGACGGGCGACAGGGGTCTTTCGGATATGCTGGATCTCCAGAAAGTCGATGATCTTCTCGACCTGTTCGCGGTTTTCTTCTTCTTCTTTTTGCGCGCGCCCCCACCACATGGCCTGTTGCAGAAGATTGGCCTTCATGTGGTGCAGACGTCCGGTCATGATATTGTCCAAAACGCTCATGCCCTCAAACAGGGCGATATTCTGGAATGTCCGGGCAATTCCCATGCGCGCCACCTGATAGGGGCGCATTTTCGGGCGCTTATACCCCTTGAAGATGACATCCCCTTCTTGCGGGTGGTAGAATCCCGATATGACATTGAGCATGGAGGACTTGCCCGCGCCATTCGGCCCGATAATCGCGCGCACCTCGCCCCAGCGAATGTCGAAACTGATATCCTTGATCGCCACAACACCGCCAAAGCGCAGGGTGATGTTGCGCATTTCCATCGCAACCCCCCCGATCTTGCGCCCGTCGGCGGTGATGTAACCTTCGTCCGGTGCCGTATCGCGCATCACGCCCCCCTGCCCGTTCATTCTGCTGCAACTTTGGCGGCGACTTGCCCGAAAACCTTGGCGTCGCGGATTTCCAGTGTTGCTTTCAGCTTGCCCTTGCGCCCGTCCTCATAGGTGACTTCGGTTTCGGTATAGACACTGTCTTGCCCGCCATAGAGCGCGTCGATCAGGTCGGCGAATTTCTCTTCGACAATCCGGCGGCGTACTTTGCGGGTGCGGGTCATCTCGCCATCATCGGCGTCAAGTTCCTTGTGCAGAACCAGAAAGCGATGGATTTGGCAGCCCGACAACATGTCATCCTGTGCCACACTTTCATTCACCGTCTCGACATGCTCCTGAATCGTATCAAGCACGGGCTTCAGGCTGGTCAGTTCCTGATAGCTGGAATAGGCAATATTGTTACGCTCGGCCCATGACCCGACAGCACCAAGGTCGATATTGATAAAGGCCACGCAGCGGTCGCGGTTGTTGCCAAAGACCACGGATTCCAGAATGTTGGGAAAGAATTTGAGCTTGTTCTCAACATATTTGGGCGCGAACATGCCGCCATCGGCCATCTTACCCACATCCTTGGCGCGGTCGATGATGCGCAGATGCCCGGTTGCTTCCTCAAAGAACCCGGCATCGCCTGTCGCCACCCACCCCTCCGGGTCTTTGGTCGAGGCCGTGCTTTCGGCGTTCTTGTAATAGCTCTCGAATGTACCGGGCGAGCGGTAGAACACCTCGCCATTATCAGCAATGCGCACCTCGACACCCGGCGAGGGCACGCCGACTGTGTCCGAGCGCACTTCGCCATCCGGTTGCTGGGTGATGAAAACCGAGGCTTCGGTCTGACCATAAAGCTGCTTCAAGTTGATCCCAAGCGCGCGGTAGAAATCAAAGATTTCCGGCCCAATCGCCTCGCCCGCGGTATAGGCAACCCGAATGCGGCCCAGTCCAAGCGTATCTTTCAGCGGGCCAAAAACAAGGAAGTTGCCAACCGCATAGCGCAGTCGCTCACTCAAACTTACATCCTTGCCATCCAGCATGCGGGGGCCCGTTTTGCGTGCATGTTCCATGAAATAGTGAAACAGCCGCCGTTTGATGGGCGAAGCATCTTCCATACGGATCATGACTGTTGTCAGCATCGTCTCGAAAATGCGGGGTGGGGCGAAGTAATAGGTCGGACCGATTTCGCGCAGATCGGTCAGCATGGTCTGCGCCGATTCCGGGCAGTTCACACAGAAGCCCGTCCAATAGGCCTGCCCGATGGCAAAGATGAAATCGCCGACCCACGCCATCGGCAGATAGGCCAGAATTTCATCGCCGGGACGCAGATTGTCAAATTCGGAAGAGTTCTTGGAGGTGGTGATGATGTTGCGGTTGCTGAGCACCACACCCTTGGGTTTGCCGGTCGTCCCTGATGTATAAAGCATGACACATGTATGATCGAGCGTCAGTTCTGCCAAACGCTGGTCCAGTTCCGCGCCCAGCCGGGTTTGCGCCGCGCGCCCCTCGCGCATCGCGTCCTGTAGCCAGTTCATATGCGTATGGTCGTATTTCCGCATTCCGCGCTTGTCGAGATAGAGCAACTCTTCGATGCATTTGACGGTTTCCTGAACCTCCAGCACCTTGTCGACCTGTTCCTGATCGCCGCACACGACAAACCGCGCGCCGCAATGGTCCAGCACATAGGCCATCTCTTCGGCCACCGCGTCCTGATAGAGCGGCACGGGAATAGCACCCACAGATTGTGCCGCGATCATCGCCCAATAAAGTGCGGGTCGATTGCGGCCTATAATGGCAACGTAATCGCCGCGCTGCATGCCAAGAACCAGAAATCCCAGCGCCATGGCGCGCACTTCTGCCTGTGTCTCGGTCCAGGTCCAGGATTGCCATATCCCGAACTCTTTTTCCCGATAGGCAGTCTGCATTCCAAAGCGCTCGGCGTTATGCGCCAAAAGCGCTGGCACCGAAGAAAGATCGTCCAGCGACTTGCTGGTTTTGGCCGTGTTGCTCACGGGGCCTCCTCCTCTTGGCGTCATCTGTGTGGCACAGACCCGCTGCGCCACACTCTCCCTGTGCTCTATCAAGCGCGGTGATTCTTGCCGTAGTTTTGCGCAATCCTTACGAATTGTAACGCGCTCTCTTCAGGGCTTTTCCGTCAGGCACCGGCAGTCTAGCATCAGGGTCGGGGGAAGGAGCACCGCCATGTCGATATCGGAAGAAACCCGCATCAAGCTGATGGGGGCGGGGCTGAACATGATCCAGCAGGCGCTGTCGATCTTTGACAGGGATTTGCGCCTGTCGGTCAGCAATCGGCGCTATCAGGAAATGTTTGAATTGCCCGACCATCTGGTCCAGCCCGGCGCAGAGTTCGAGCAGACCATCCGCCATCTCGTCTCACGCGGAGAATATGGACAAGTCGACGATGAGGCCGAAGCCGTGCGCGTGCGCGTTGAGGCCGCGCGCGCCTTCGTACCCCATTACATGGAGCGCGAGCGCGCCAATGGCCGCTGGATCAGTGTCGAGGGCGCACCCCTTCCGCAGGGCGGCTGGGTCACTGTCTATACCGACATCACCGAAGTGAAGCTGCAAGAGCGCCTGTTGCAGGCCCATTCCGAGGAATTGTCAGGCGAGGTGCTGGCCTACACACGCCGACTGGCACAGACAAACCGCGCATTGGCGGCCTCGAATGCCGCATTGGAACAGGCCAAACGCGAGCTGACCGAGATGGAAGCCCGCACGCGCCTGACCACCGAAATGATGCCTGCCCATATCGCCCATCTGGACCGCAATCTGCGCTACACTTTCTCCAACCGGCGCCTGTCATCAGTGTTTCCGGGGTTACCGCAAAACATTGTCGGGCTGACAGTGCGCGAAGTCATGGGGGCCGTTTATGACAAGATCGGCCTTTGGCTGGACCGTGCATTGCAGGGCGAAAACTCGGTGCATGAATTCACGCATGATGAAAGTGGCCGCCGCATCCGCCTGTCGCTGACACCCGATCAGGTCGATGACGGCCCGATAAACGGCATCTATGTCATGTCTATGGATGTGACCGAGGAAACGCAGGCGCGCGCAACCTTGGCGCAAACGCGCAAGCGCGAACTGGCCGCGCAACTCTCTTCCGGACTGGCGCATGATTTTGGCAATCTGTTGACCATCATTTTGGGGCTGCAAGGCCAGCTTGCCCGCCGTGCCCCCCTGCCCCCTGAGATTGCGCAGATTGCAAACTCGACCATTGCCGCAGCGCGCCGTGGCGGTGTGCTGCTGGAACGGATCGCCACTATATCTGGGCACCGCGAGATGCACCCCCAACCCACCAATCTGGCCGCCCTGCTGGACGATCTGCAAGTCATGGCACGCCCGTCGCTGCCAGCAAGTATCCGGCTGAATGTCACGCTATGTGACGAGTTGCCCTTGCTGATGCTGGATCAGGGCGCGTTGCAGGATTCGTTGCTGAACCTGATACTGAATGCGCGTGACGCCTTGGGCACAAGTACGGGCGAAATCACATTATCCGGTCGGCGGGTCAGCGACACATGGTTGGAATTGCGCGTCGAGGATACCGGAACGGGGTTTAGCGATATGGCGCTCGACAAGGGGCTGGACCCGTTTTTCACCACCAAGGGGGGCGAAGGCTCTGGCCTTGGGCTGGCGATGGTCTACGACCAGATTACGCTGTCGGGTGGCACGGTGCGGCTGGCCAATCGCGCCGCTGGCGGGGGCGAAGTGACGTTGCGGCTGCCCTTCAAACCTGCCGCCCCGATCATCACCACGGACGCGCCCGAACTGGTGTTGCTGGTCGAGGATACAGTCGCAATCCGCGAAAGCGTGCGCGAAATGCTGTGCGCCCTTGGGCATAGTGTGATCGAGGCGGCCAGCCATGACGAGGCGATGGGGCTGCTGGACCTGCCCGGCCTTGGACTGGTGCTGTCCGATATCAATCTGGTTGGCGCAGGGTCGGGGCTTGATCTGTTGCGCGCGTGCCGTATGCAGGGCATGACACGATTGCACCTGATGACAGCGCTGCCCAAGGGCGACCCGCTCCACCGCGAAGCTGCCAAGGAATTTCCGGTTCTTGCAAAACCCTTTACGCTGCATGAATTGCGTGCCGCCCTGGAGATCATCGCATGAGCATTCCGCATATCGCCATTCTGGATGATGAACCTGAAATCCGCCAGGTCTTGTCGACCGCCTTGCAGGAAGCGGGCTTTCACACCACAACCTATGCGCGCGCGATGGAGTTTGAGGCGGCCTTGAAACGGACCACACCCGATGTCTGCCTTGTCGATCTGGGTCTGCCCGACCGCGACGGGCTGGCGCTGGTGCACCGCTTGGCGCTGGAATCGGGTGCCACAATCATCATCATTTCTGGCCGCGCACAGGTGCAAGACCGCGTGACCGGGTTAGAGCTGGGCGCGGATGACTACATCATAAAGCCGTTTGATCCCGCCGAGGTGGTCGCCCGCATTCGTGCGCGATTGCGCAAGCCCGGCACCCAGCCAGAGGCCCGAAACGCCCGCGCGCAGTTCAATGGCTGGACCGCCGAATTTGACCGCTATGTGCTGATCGATTCAGACGCAAAGGAAATTCCCATCAGCCATGCCGAAGGCGAGGTGCTGCGCCTGTTTCTGGACAGCCCAAAGCGCCTGATTTCGCGCAACCAGATGCTGGATGCCTTGGGCGGGGCGGCGGGCGAAAGCTTTGACCGCGCGATGGATGTGCGCATTTCGCGCCTGCGCACCAAGCTGAACGAAGACCCGCGCAACCCGCGCCTGATCAAGACGATTTACGGGGCGGGCTATATTTTTCTGGGCGATGTGACTTGGGGATGATGCGACGGCGATAGGCCCACCCGCGATGGCTTTTTGTTTACACTGCCTTTGCTTTTGGCCAAGATGATCCAATTGCGGCAGCAAGCGGAGAGACAATGCGCAAATTTCTTGTCATTCTGGATGATAGTCGTGAATGCCTGAATGCCATGCGCTTTGCCGCATTGCGTGCAGCGCAAACAGGCGCAAAAGTGCAGATATTGTCGATCATCACGCCTGACGAATTTCAGGGCTGGATCGGTGTTGCAGACCTTATGCGCGCCGAGGCCCGCGAACGAATCGAGGCGCATTTTGAAGTTTTCGCAAAATGGATGCGCGACCGGCAGGGCGTGAACCCCGAACTCGTCATCCGCGAGGGCGAACCCGTGGACGAGATACTCGGACAGATCAACGAGGATAAAGAGATCGGCATTCTTGTGCTTGGAGCGGGCACAGAAGGCAGTTCGCCCGGCCCCCTTGTGACGCAAATGTCGCGCAATTCGGGCAGTCTGCCAATCCCGATCACCATTGTGCCGGGCGAGATGTCGCGCGACAGGCTCGAAGCCATCTCGAAAGGGTAAACGACAGCGCAGGCAAGCCGCGTGCGCCGTCGCTGTTGCTGTCAGCCAGCGCTGGCAAGCATGGCCGCAATTTCGTCCTTCAGTGCCAATCGTTTACGGCGCATCTCGGTTTCATGCATATCCGAGACCGGCTCTACCAAGGTTTCAGCCCGATGGATTGCGCGATTGATGTCGTGATACTCTTCCGAAAGACGGGCAAAATGTGCGTCTTCAAGCTTCAGCTTGTGTATCATTTCAACCGCGTGCGGGAATTCTTCTGCCAGTTCATGGGGGGTATGCGACATGGACGACTCCTCTTTTTCCAGTCCTGCGCCCCAGTCTAGCAGCTTGCCATATGCCGACCTTGATCTGGCACAAGCTGCCCCCGATTATCGCCCACCATCGCCGTCACCATCGCCTGAATCGCCGTCCGATATCTCGTCATAGCGCATCTTTGTGCGCGCATTCTCGTCGCGTGGATCGCGCGGTTCTGATGGTTCAGGGGGCGGTGCCTCTCCGCGCAAGGCTTCTGGGTTGCGCAGCCAGATGTCGCGCTGTGCAAAGGGAATGTCGATCCCTTCTTCCTTGAACCGTTCTGCGATCTGGTGGCGCAATTCCGTGCGCACCGACAGCCCGAAGCCAACATCACTCAGCACAAGGCGCAATTCGAAATCAAGTGAATCACCGCCAAAATCTACGAAATGGACCTGCGGTTCCGGGTCAATCAGCGCAAGCGGTTCTGCATCACCGATTTCCTTGAGAATGCGCGCCACCTTGCGCGTATCCGACCCATAGGCCACGCCCACCGGAATGATGATACGGCCAAGCGAGTTGTGGCGCGTCCAGTTTGTGACAGTCCCAGAAATCAGGTCCGAGTTGGGCACGATCACATCGGTGCGGTCAAATGTTTCGATGATGGTCGAGCGCACCGAAATCGAGCGCACAGTCCCCATAGTGCTGCCCACTTCGATCCAGTCGCCTTCTGCGACAGGGCGTTCAATCAACAAGATCAGCCCGGATATGAAATTCGACACGATGTTTTGCAGACCAAAGCCAATGCCCACAGACAGCGCACCTGCCACAATCGCCAGCCCTGACAGGTCAATCCCCGCGGTCGAGATGGCAATCAGCGCGGCCAGCATTATCCCGACATAACCCGTCCCTGAGATGATGGCCTTCTGTCCGCCTTTGTCGATCTTGGTCTTGGGCAACACAGTGCTGCCAAGCGCGCCCTGCACCATGCGCGTCGCAAGAAAGCCAATCGAGAAAACGATCAAGAAACTCAGGATATTGGTCGGGGATATGCGCGTATCCCCCAAGCGGAACCCCTCGCGCAGCAATTGCCACACTTCCAGCAACTGCGTTCCACGAACGCCCCAGATCATTGCGAAAACCGGCAGCGACACAAGCACGACGCCAAAGCCAATCAGCGCCGGAAGCAAGGCATCCGGGTCATCCGGGCTGCGGCCGGTCAGGCTGTCATACAGGTCATCAACCACTTGCGTCACGAACACCAGTACCGTGATCAGACCCAGCGATACAATCGAAGGGTACAAAAGCGCTTGCGCCGCCTGCACATAGCCCACTGCCGCAATGACAGGCGCACCGACACCAATCGCCATTGCCAGTTTGCCCAGCACACCGATAATACGATCAAAAAACCGCATTTCTGCGATGTCTGCGGTCAACAGACGCCAATGCATGGACAACAGCGCCCCAAGGCGGAACAGAACCACCCCGGCCAGCACCATCAACGGAAAGGCGATAACTGCATTGGCGGCATCAGGCTGGCGCAACGGGTCGAAAAACGTGCCAAGAATAACATTCAGGCCAATGAACAGCCCTGCAAGGTTCGCCATCAGCCGCCCTTCGCGGCGGCGTGGTGCGGGCAATTGCAACGGCGCGCGCTTGGACTCGTGCACAGGAAATAACTGGCGCCCTGCCCAGCGGGCCGTGAAGTAGCCGATCCCTGCCTGAACAAGGGCGGTTGCAAGGTCTGCCCCGATCTCACCGGTAAGCGAGGTGAGCACCAAAGCCGTGCTGAGTGCGGCAACAGCCGCGACCGGCACCAATATCTGCGTCAGTGACATGACCTGTGCCAGAAGGCGCTTGCTCTTGCGGTCTGCCCCCTCATCCAGCAGGCGACCGACAAGGCGTTCGATCCAGCCGCGCCCCCGCAGCAAAACAAACAATGCAATCAGGATCAGAACGCCCACGATTGGCAGGTTAGAGCGGAACTCGCGCAGATGTGCCGGGTCTTCGAGCGCGCCGCTGACCTGCGTGCCCAATGTGAACGCAGTTCCCCAGACCGAATCTGCCGCAGCAACCCAATTTACCGGATTGAGGGGCGAGGGCCAGAGTGTCAGCANTGCTTCGGCCTGACGCTCGCGCGTTATCAGATCAATCTGGCGGATTAACCCGTCTGCCCNGCGAAACGCTTCTTGTGCCGCGATGCCCGGCGCTTGGAGTTGCGTCAACTGCTCGTTCAACTCGGCCCGGCGCGCGGCAACCTCCTCGGCCTCGGTTGCACCTTCTTCGGGCGGCGGCCCAAGCGCAGAGATTTGTTCACGCACAGTCGCAATCCGGCCGGCATTTGCATCCTGCGCGCTTAAAAAGCGGCTGCGGAAACCGACCAGTTCAGCGCGGATATCGGTCAGAACTTCATCGCTTGTGAATTGCAAGTCTATCAGGCGCTCTGCGCGCTCGGCAAAGCTGCGCCATTCATCATAATTGGGCGCAGAATTTTGCTGCGTGGATTGCGCGACCGCTGCTGTCGAATACATGCCAACAACGCAAAAGGCCATTGCCAGCACCAGCAACAGCGTCCGAACCATGGTAGGGAGTGTCAGGGTGTTATGCCTCGAAAACATCCGGCATCTCTCGCGGTGCGCGCTGCATCCAGTCTGGTACCGGCAGCCCCTTGCTGTGCAGGAATTCAGGATTGAACAGCTTGGACTGATAGCGCGTGCCATAGTCGCACAGGATCGTCACAATAGTGTGCCCCGGCCCCATCTCACGCGCCATGCGGATCGCACCCGCGACATTGATCCCGGACGAGCCGCCAAGGCACAGCCCTTCCTCGGCCAGAAGATCAAAGACAATGGGCAGCGCTTCGTCATCGGGGATGCGGGCGCAAAAATCAGGCGTAAACCCTTCCAGATTGGCCGTGATACGCCCCTGCCCGATACCTTCGGTGATCGAGTCACCCTCAGACTTAAACTCGCCAGAGGTGTAGAAACTGTAAAGCGCGGCCCCCATCGGGTCTGCAAGTCCCATCTTGACGCCTTTGGGTTGCAGCGCTTGCGCCACACCTGCAAGCGTGCCGCCTGATCCGACCGCGCAAATAAATCCATCAACCTTGCCATCTGTCTGTTCCCAGATTTCTGGCCCGGTCATTTCCAGATGCGCCTGACGATTTGCAACATTGTCAAATTGATTGGCCCAGATCGCCCCCTTCGGTTCGGTCTTGGCCAGTGCCGCCGCAAGACGGCCAGAATAGCGGACATAATTGTTGGGGTTGCGGTAAGGCGCAGCAGGCACTTCGACCAGCTCCGCGCCCGCCAGCCGCAGCATGTCCTTCTTTTCCCGACTTTGGGTTTCAGGAATGACAATCACAGTGCGAAAACCCAGCGACGCGCCGACCAGTGCCAGACCAATGCCGGTATTGCCCGCCGTCCCCTCAACAATCGTGCCGCCGGGGCGCAATTCACCGCGCGCCACCGCGTCGCGGATAATATACAATGCCGCGCGATCCTTGACGGATTGCCCCGGATTCAGGAACTCCGCCTTGCCCAATATCTCGCAGCCGGTGGCATCGCAGGCCTTGTTCAGCCGGATAAGGGGCGTGTTGCCGATTGCGTCCGATAGATTCGCGTGGCGTTTCATCTGATACTCCGGTCTGGCCAAGCGCAAACCTGAGGCACTGCGCCCAAAATTACAATCGCATCCTTGCGCCTGACAGGCGCATAAATTGAAGCATATTCAGATGGTCTGATACCGTTTTGCAGTTCGGGAATACAACCACAAACCGAATGTCATCGCCGTCTGGCTGCCAAGGAACATCAGCGGCTCTACCCCGGCAACGTCATGAATACCCTCAAAAAACGCTATGCCGGCCCATGCCAGTGCGACCAGCGTTGCTAGCAATGTGAAGGACAGGATCAAAACCGAAGCCTTGTCGCCAAGCAGAAGCAGGAACGCGCCCAGAAAACCCAGCCAGATTGTCACAGTCAGCGCAATCCCTGCCCAAGCTGGCATTGCCTCGAACACCCCGGACAGTCCGAGGGGTGCGGGCAACGGAAAGCTGGCTTCCAGCGTGGCGTACCGCGCATAGACATATTCAATCGCGTGAACGGCGAACCAAAGCGTTCCGATGACCCCGAATACTGTAACAAAAAAACTGCGACGCGTTGCTGTTGTTGCGGGCATAACATACTCCCTCTTTGGGGTCAGATTGCCCTGTGCCGCGCGCAGTGTCCAGCCCCGCAGGCCACAATCCAAGGCATTGATCTGCCAGCGGGGCGATGTTTTTCAGATTGATCCCTGTCGCTCAGGGCAGCGCGCGCCGATACAGGTGCCATGTCGCATGTCCCAGAACGGGCAAGATCACGAACAAGCCCAGAAACAAGGGCACCATCCCGATGAACAAGAGCGCCGCAATCAGCCCCGCCCACACAACCATCGTACCAAAATTCTTCATGACAACGCTGAAAGATGTGATCATTGCGGTAATGAAGTCCAGTTCGCGGTCCAGCAGCAGTGGCAAAGAGATGACCGTCAGCGCGAATAACACAGCCGCCATCACGCCCCCGATTGTGCCGCCAACCAGCAACATCATCAGCCCCGGTCCAGACAGCAGCATATCCGTCGTCGAGCTGGTGATAGGTTGCAGCCCGAAGAACAGCGCAAAGATCGTATGCGCGACAAACACCCAGAACATGAACGCCAGCATGATAACCATAGCCATCGAGGGGATTTGACGGTCTTTCTGCGCCAGCACACATCCCGCCACCGCAGACCAACTTAGCGGCGCGCCCTGCTCCAATCGGCGGCTGACCTCATAAAAACCGGTCGCCGCGAAGGGGGCCAGCAGCGGGAACCCCACCGCAATCGGGATGAACCACCAGCTTTGTCCAGAAGCGAGGAAGATCGCATATAAGATCAGCCCGCCCAGCACATAGACCAACGAGAATGCAATCCCATAGACCGGCGCGCGCAGAAAATCGCGTAGACCCGCTTGCAAGATTGCGCGCAAATCCTCGATCCTGATTGTCTGAGGTTCTGGTATTTCCGAGGGGGGCAGATGTGCCCGCTGCGTCATGTTGTCGTTCATCCCGTCCTCCGTTCCCTGTTACGGCAGAATAGGGTTGCGACAATCTGTCGTGCAAGCACAATCTTCAGCGGATCAGATCAGGGCTTTGGTCTTTTAATCCTCGGCAGTTGCCTCGGCGCGGGACTTGCCGGACACATTCATCGCCAGTGTCGCGGCCATAAACCCGTCAAGGGCGCCATCCAGAACGCCCTGACTGTCCGATGTCTCATGACCTGTGCGCAAGTCTTTGACCATCTGGTAAGGGTGCAGCACATAAGAGCGAATCTGATTGCCCCAGCCCGCATCGCCCTTGGCATCATGCGCTGCTTCAATCGCTTCGTTCCGTTTGCGCAACTCCATCTCATACAGGCGCGATTTCAGCGCGTTCATGGCGATCTCGCGGTTTTGGTGCTGCGATTTCTGGCTGGAAGTGACGACGATGCCGGTCGGAATATGTGTAATCCGCACCGCCGAGTCGGTCGTGTTGACGTGCTGCCCGCCTGCACCCGATGAGCGATAGGTGTCGATACGAATGTCGGAAGGGTTGATGTCGACTTCGATATTGTCATCGACCACAGGATAGACCCAGACCGAGCTGAAAGACGTGTGACGCCGCGCAGAGCCGTCAAACGGCGATATCCGCACCAGCCGGTGCACACCGGATTCGGATTTCAGCCACCCATAGGCATTATGGCCGCTGATCTTATAGGACACCGACCGGATGCCTGCTTCTTCGCCGGCGCTCTCGCTCATCATCTCGACCGTGTAGCCCTTTTTCTCGGCCCAGCGGACATACATGCGCGACAGCATCAAGGCCCAGTCACAGCTTTCCGTACCGCCTGCGCCTGCGTTGATTTCGAGGAAGGTATCATTTGAATCTGCTTCGCCGTTTAACAAGGCCTCCAGCTCTTTCTCGGCGGCGAGCTTGCCCAGTTTTGCAAGCTCGGCTTCTGCCTCGGCCACAACATCGCTGTCNCCTTCGGCCTCGCCCAGCTCGATCAGGCCGATCTGGTCCTCAAGCTCTTGCGAGATGGACCGGTAGGTTTCCAGCGCATCCGACAACATACGCCGGTCTTTCATCAAGGCTTGCGCGCGGGCCGGATCGTTCCACAGATCCGGGTCTTCGGTCATCGCATCGAATTCTTCCAGTCGGTGCGGCGCTGTTTCAATATCCATCCGCTGGCCCAGCAGGGTCAGGGATTTGCGGATCGCATCAATCGTGCTGAGCGTCTCAGAGCGCATAACAAGTCACCATAAGGTCTGGAAATATTCAGGCTGTGCATAGCGCGGCGCGGCGCAAGGAGCAAGCACCTGCGCCCAGCCCAAACTGTTCACACCATGTTGCCGCGCGCGTGCATCAATACAGCCCACCCGTCGAGACTGACCCAAGGCTTGCAGGCGCACTCGGGGCCGTTCCACGCCCCGCATCGTCACGCTGCAACGCCTCGTAGCTTTCGCCCGGCGCAAAGATTGGCAAATCAGAACCTAGCGAAAACCCGCCATCAATCACAGCCGCAAGCCCAAAGATCGGCTCAACGCCCTCGCGGAAGAACTCTGAAATGACATTCGGGCCACTTGCGTTATCCGCCAGACGCGCGCCGGAATCGCGGTCGATATTCAGGAAATAGCCGCCCTCTGGCACGCGAAAGCGCCCGCCGCCATATTTCTTGACCGCCTCTTGCATGAATTCGTTGAAGACCGGACCGCACATCGCGCCACCCGCGGCACCGCGTCCCAGCGGGCGCGGCTGGTCATAGCCGATATAGCAACCCGCCACGATGTTAGAGGTGTAGCCAACAAACCAGACATCACGCGCGTCATTGGTGGTACCGGTCTTGCCAGCGGTTGGCACAGGCAGATTGACGGTGCGCGCCGCAGTCCCGCGCTGGACAACCCCCTCCATCATCGAGGTTAACTGATAGGCTGTGACCGCATCCATAACACGCGCGCGGCTGGATGAAATCCAAGGGCCGCTGCCCGCGGGCAATGCGCGGTCTTCGCAATCAACGCAATTGCGCTGGTCGTGGCGATAAACCGTGTCGCCCCAACGGTCCTGCACGCGGTCCACCAGTGTCGGCTCGACCCGCTCGCCGCCGTTGGCAAACATCGCATAGGCCGCGACCATGCGGAACAGCGTGGTTTCCTGTGACCCGAGCGAGGCGGCGAGGAATTGCTGTGCACGGTCATAGACGCCAAAGCGTTCGGCATATCCGCCGACAACATCCATCCCCACTTCCTGTGCCAGCCGTACTGTCATCAGGTTGCGCGACAACTCGATCCCGCGACGAACAGGGGTTGGTCCATAGAACTGATTTGAATAATTGGTCGGACGCCACAAGCCTTGCGATGTCTCCACCTCGATTGGCGCGTCGACAATGATCGTGGCAGGGGTATAGCCCGAATCCAGCGCGGCGGCATAAACAAAAGGCTTATAGGCCGAGCCGGGCTGACGTTGCGCCTGCGTTGCGCGGTTGAACACCGATGCCTGATAGGAAAAGCCCCCCTGCATCGATATGACGCGGCCTGTGTTCACGTCCATCGCCATGAACCCGCCCTGAACCTCTGGGATCTGGCGCAGCGACCAGCGGACATGGCTGTTATCGCTGTCAGAGGTCACGCGCCGCGTATAGACGACATCGCCGACACTCAGGTTGTCAGACAGTGAGCCACGCGCCCAAGAAATATCGCCGCGCTCAATAACATGGGGCGCATGGTAATCATCGGCGACAGCCTCGATCCCTAGCCGCGCCTCGTCTGCGCTGACTTCCAGCACAACTGCCGGATACCAGCGATTGCCCAGCGTCACATCGCGCGCCAGTTCCAACTCGCCCAATGCGCGGCGCCACTGATTTTCGTTTTCCAGCAATTCCGGCGCAATGGTTTCGCCCGCCGTGCGCAACCGGCCAAGGCCACGGTCATACTGCTCCAGCGCGCGTTGCAAGGCATGTGCGGCATGAACCTGCATTTCGGGGTCGATTGTGGCACGGATCGACAAGCCACCGGCAAAAAACTCGTCCTCGCCAAAGCTGCTGGACAATTGGCGGCGCACTTCATCGGTGAAGTAGTCACGCGGCGGAAGATTGGCGCGCGAGCTGGAAAAATCACCCGATTGAACGGTCAGCAGCGGCAGGGCGCGCGCTTCGTCATGTTCGGCTTGTGAAATGAAGCCGTTGCGCAGCATTTCACCCAGCACATAGTTGCGCCGCGACACAACGCGGTCACGGTTGCGCACCGGATGATAGCTGGACGGGGCTTGTGGCAGTGCCGCCAGAAAAGCGGCTTCGTGCAGGTCCAACTCGTCCAGTGTCTTGTTGAAATAAGTCTGGGCCGCTGCGGTCACACCATAGGAGTTCTGGCCCAGAAAAATCTCGTTGAGGTAGAGTTCTAGAATTTGGTCCTTGGTCAGCGTGCCCTCGACGCGGCTGGCAAGGATCAGTTCCTTGATCTTGCGCTCGCCCGTGCGGTCGCCGGACAGCAGAAAATTCTTCATCACCTGCTGCGTGATCGTTGATGCACCGCGCACATTCTCGCCACGAGAGATGACCGCTTCATACCCGGCCACAGCAATCGCACGCGCGTCAAAGCCGGTGTGGATGTAAAAATTCCGATCCTCGGCGGCGATAAACGCGTCTTTCACCTGCTCTGGAATGTCGTCAATCGGCGTGAACAAACGCCGCTCTAGCGCGAATTCATCAATCAGGCGGCCTTCGCCAGAATAAATGCGGCTGATCGAGGGCGGCGCATAGCTGGCCAATTGGTCATGACTGGGCAGATCATCGCTGTAATACCAGAACACGCCCCCAATGGCGAATACGACAAAAAACAATGCCGTTATGGCAAAGCTGAACAGACCGCCAAAAAAGGAAAGAATCGCTCGCAGCACTGGCTACCCCTTATGTACATATACCGCTGTATAAAGCCTTAATTCGCCAAGGTCAAAAGCACCCGACGTTACAAACGCGTGACACCCGGCCTACTGCCTGAGCAATTCTTGCAGGGCAAGATCGCGTTCGTGCCACAGTTCCAGCGCATCGGCCAAGGCATCCGCCATGCGCAGCGTCCAGTCCGGGTCTTGCAGATTGGCCAGATCGCGCGGGCTGGACATAAAGCCCAACTCGATCAGCGCCGAAGGAATGTCGACAGCGCGCAACACCGTGAATGCGCCCGACTGGATTGGGCGGCGGTGCAAGCGCATTCCGGCCTCCCCCACCCCATCGACCAGCGCTTCGGCCAGTTGGCGCGCCCGCGGCGCTGTGTCCTGCCAAGCTACCGACATCAGCACCCGCGCGATTTCATCGGTGTTGCCTGTCAGATCGACGCCCGCCAGCATATCGGCGCGGTCATGGCGTTCTGCCAGATAGGCGGCTGAATCGTCGCTTGCCTCATCGCCCAGCAGATAGATGACAGCCCCTGTCGCCAGCCCTTCGGGCAAGGCATCGGCGTGCAGCGACAGGAACAAATCCGCCTGTGCCGAGCGCGCGGCCCTGATCCGCCCATCAAGTGAGACGAATTCATCTGCGTCCCGCGTCATCGCCACATCAAACACGCCGCGCCGCAACAGCACCTCGCGCAACTGCCGTGCGAAAGTCAGGACAAGATCGGCTTCTCGGATTCCGTCGCGTTCGGCACCGGGGTCGATACCGCCATGACCGGGGTCCAGCATAACAATAGGTTTGCTTGGGGCCGCTGGCGTGGGGGATGCGGCCTGGGGGTTTAGAAACTCTGGGCTGGTCTGCACCGCAAAGCGGCTCGCATCCTGCGCTGTACGCTCGAATTCCTCTAAAGCGACGCGGCGCAGGCGCAAGCTGATGATCGCCTGCCCGCTCTCAGTGTCGACCCGCTGTTCCGATGTCTCAAGCTGAAATGGTGCACCCAGGTCCAGCACCAGCCGCGACCAGCCATCGGGCAAGTGGCCCTGCCGCAGCGCCCGCAGATGACTGCGCGGCACCCCTGCCCCCAGATCCACCCCGGCCCAGTCGAGTGTGTTGAAATCAAGCACCAGTCTGGGCGGTGCCGCCAAAACACGCAGCCGGTAGGGAACAGGTTGGCTAAGTGCCAGATCAAGCGCCAGACTGTCACGACTGGCCACAAGGGCGGTGCCCCCTTCCAGCAGCCGCGCCTGCGCACTCATGCTGCCTTGCGCAGCAGCCATCGGCGCGGCCAGCACAAGCATCAAAATGGCGCAGACCGCGTGCCGTACCATCTGCCACCCAAAACCGATGCGCACCTCAATCCCTTTCGATATGTTTCCCACCTCATACACCCCCCACCCCGGACAGAAAACCGATGATGCGCGCAAGACGCACGGGAAAAGCGTTCACTTTCGCGAAATCACCAATTGCCAAGGCTCCAAGGGTTGATTCCCGCCCGCGCACAAGCTTTATAGGCAATCATGTAAACTGGCCGGGAGCATTTCGCCTGTGCCGTGGTGCCGTATAGACAGGAGCATTAAAATGACATTGCCGCTGACCGACTCTGCGCTGATCGGAACCTGCCTTGCAGCTTCTGCGCTCGGGCTTCTTGTGCTGACCTCTTCGGGAAGCAATGGACAGACCACCACGGATGAAGACCAGCCGCCCACCACGCAAGTCGATGCACAGGCAGACCAACAGGAAGATGCCCTGACACAGCTTGGCGCAACCGCGATACCAGAAGACGTGACTGTAGATCCCGAATTCGGGGAACAGGTGCGCAGCTATCTGTTGCAAAACCCCGAAGTGATCTTCGAGGCCGTCGCCGTGTTCGAGCAGCGCAACGCCGAGGCGCAGGCCGATATGGACAGCGCCATTCTTGATGCAAATGCGGATGCGTTGTTCAATGATCCTAATTCATGGGTTGGCGGCAATGTCGATGGCGATATCACACTGGTCGAATTTCTGGATTACCGCTGCGGCTTTTGCAAACGCGCGCATGACGAGATTCTTGAACTGCTCGAAGCCGATACCGGCATTCGCCTGATCGTCAAGGAATTCCCGATCCTTGGCCCCGAATCCGAGCTTGCATCGCGCTTTGCCGTTGCCAGCCTGCGTTTGGGGGGGGATGACGTGTATGAACAGGCCAATGACACCCTGATCCGCTACGATGGCCCCATCACACCAGAGTTTCTGGACGAAGTGGCAGCCGAACTGGGCCTTGATTTCGACGCTGTCGTTGCCGAAATGGAAAGCGCCGAGGTCAACGAAATTCTGGCCGAGAACCGCGAACTGGCACAGCGCCTTCAGATCACCGGAACCCCGACCTTCATCATGGAAACCGAGATTATTCGCGGCTTTGTAGAAGCGGATATCTTGCTAGAGGTCGCGTCCGAGCTGCGCAACTGATCTGACATTACATCATGCCCATCTGCTGTGCGGATGGGCATTTGAACGGATCATCCCTTGCGCACAGACCCACGCTGGTTTTGTGGCACGAAACCCCGCCATGCGCGCCCTAGGCTGCAAGCCTGAGCGCAGATCAAACCAACGACAACGGGATTGCTTTGTGCTTGACCTTGTCGCGCAATACCATGAGTTTGCGCAAAAGCTTGAGCAGGACACTTTCGCGCATGACTGGCAACACGCCCCCCTTTGCAGCCTTTGAATGGATGATCGCATGGCGGTATCTGCGTGCGCGCCGGGCCGAGGGTGGCGTCAGCGCCATGACGATCATCTCGTTTCTGGGCATCATGCTGGCAGTTTTCGCACTGATTGCAACCTTGTCTGTGCGGTCGGGGTTTCGGGCTGAATTTGTCGACACGATACTGGGCGCAAACGCGCATGTGACCCTCTATTCCTCTGTGCATGTCGATGAAGGCGGGCGCACCAGCCGCGTCATAGAAGATTACGAAGAAATGGCCGCGCGACTGGCGCAAGTGCGCGGCGTCACACGAGTGGCCCCCCTTATCCGCGGGCAGGTCATGGCAAGCTCGGAAGGGCGCAACACCGGCATTGAGGTGTTCGGCATCCATTACGAAGACCTGCTGACAATCCCGCGTGTTGCTGACCCGGAACAGTCACTGGGCGATATTTCGCGCTTTACCGAAGGTGTGGCAATCGGCTCTGGGGTCGCGCGAGAATTGAACCTGTCGCTGGGCGATTCCATACGCGTGATCTCGCCAGATGGTGCCCGCACCGCCTTTGGCACCAGCCCGCGAATATCGGCCTATGAAGTGGTCTATATCTTTACCGCCGGGCGATACGACATTGACCGAACGCGGCTGTATATGCCCTTTGACGAGGCTCAAAACTATTTCAACCGCGACGGTGTTGCCGATGAAATGGAGGTGATGGTCGCAAACCCCGACCAGATTGATAGCATGCGCAGCGATCTGCTGCGCGCGGGGGGTGAACGCGCGATGCTGTGGACATGGCGCGACAGTTCCGGTTCTTTCCTGCGCGCGCTGGATGTCGAGGATAACGTGATGTTCGTGATACTGTCGATCCTTGTGCTCATTGCGGCCATGAATATCATTTCGGGACTGATTATGCTGGTCAAGAACAAGGGCCGCGACATTGGCATTTTGCGCACCATGGGGCTTACCGAAGGGTCAGTCTTGCGGGTATTCTTTATCTGCGGGGCCAGTGTGGGTGTGCTGGGCACGGTTGCGGGCGTCATTCTGGGCTGTCTGTTTGCGATCTATATCGACCCGATTTTCAGTCTGGTAAATTACGCTTCTGGCGGCGGTGTGTGGGACCCCTCGATCCGGGGGATTTACAACTTGCCTGCCGAATTGCGGTTGGCCGATGTGCTCAAAGCGGTGGGGCTGTCGCTGACGCTGTCTTTTATCGTCACGATTTTCCCTGCGCGGCGAGCGGCCCGCATGAACCCGGTAGAGGCGCTGCGCTATGAATGACAACGCCCTTTCCCTTCAGACCATCTCGAAGACCTATAATGCCGGCAAGCCCAACGAAGTCAAAGTCCTGAACGAGGCGTCGCTGAAGCTTGATCGCGGCGAGATCGTGGCGCTTGTGGCCCCGTCAGGTGCCGGCAAATCGACGCTTTTGCATATCGCAGGTCTGCTCGACACACCCGATACAGGGGCGGTCATGATTGACGGGGCAGATATGACGCGGCTGGGCGACCGCGCGCGCACCGCCACGCGGCGCGGTCAGGTGGGGTTCGTGTACCAGTTCCACCACCTGCTGCCGGAGTTTTCTGCGTTGGAAAATGTGATCCTGCCACAACTCGCCAATGCTGTACCCCAAGCCAAGGCAGAGGCCCGCGCCCGTGAATTGCTAGAGCGCGTCGGTATTGCTGCGCGCGCCGAGCATCGCCCCGCAGCCCTGTCGGGCGGCGAGCAGCAGCGTGTCGCCTTCTGCCGCGCGCTGGCCAATACCCCCAGCCTGCTTCTGGCGGACGAGCCGACAGGTAACCTTGACCCTGCCACCTCGGATCAGGTTTTTGGCGCCCTCATGGCGCTGGTGCGGGACACGGGCCTGACGGCCCTGATCGCCACCCATAATCTGGAACTTGCGCGCCGCATGGACCGCGTGGTGCAGTTGCAAGACGGGCAGATCACAGCAGGCTGACGCACGCTGCATTGCACAATCAGCCTTGCAAATGCCGCAACCCTTGCGTCACATCGGTCCGCAGCGCCAGTCGCAGTGCCGCGTCATCGCCTGCGCGCAGGGCTTCCAGTATCAACCGATGGTGGGGTGGGGCCGTGGTGCGGCGCAAGCGCGTATAGAGTGCCCGCATGGTCGGCCCAAGCTGCAACCATACCGTTTCCAAAAGGCCCAGCATGGCGGGGCTTTGGGCGCGCAGATACAGAGTGCGGTGAAATTCCAGATTGGTGCGAATATACTCGACCGGGTCTTGCCGGTGAATCGCGCGGGCATTCGCTTCGTTTATCGTTTCCATCCGGTCAATCAGGGCCAGATGCGCGCGCCGCAAGGCGCGGCTGCCCAATTCCGGTTCCAGAAGGGCGCGGATCTGGGCCAGTTCCTCGATCCGGTCATTNGTNAATTCGGGGGTTGTCACCCGCCCCGACGCCGATAGCGACAACGCCCCTTCTGCCGTCAGCCTGCGCAGGGCTTCGCGCGCGGGGGTCATGCTGACGCCGAATGCCTTGCCAATCCCGCGCAGGGTCAGCGCTTGTCCCGGGGGCAACTCGCCATGCATAACCTGCTGGCGCAACCCCCGATACACGCGGTCATGTGCGGCCTGGGCCGGTTGTTCGGTCAGAATGGTGGGGCGGTTGGTTATATCGGGCATGAAAAAAGCTGGCCACAAATTTGCGCAAGCGTCAATTGCCATCATCATCAGCAGCGGAACTAAGACCAAAGTCCATGCGACCAAAGCCTGCTTTGACAACGCGCCCCAATCGCTTAACCTGCGTTTGCAGTTTCAGATGCGCAATGAGAGAGGTCACGCCATGCAAATGTCCGATGAACGCCAGATCGCGGCCCCGCCGGAAACTGTCTGGACCGCCCTGTTTGATCCCGAAATGCTCAAGGCCTGCGTTCCGGGGTGTCAGGAACTCAGCGGCTCTGCCGCAGAGGGGTATCAAGCGGTGGTCGTGCAAAAGGTCGGCCCGGTGAAAGCCACCTTCAAGGGTGTTGTGACGATGAAGGATGTCGTCGAGGGGGAAAGCTGCACATTATCTGGTGAAGGCAAAGGCGGGGCGGCAGGCTTTGCCAAAGGGGACGCTCATGTCCGCCTGTCACCGGGCGAGAATGGCGGCACATTGCTCAGCTATGAAGTTGACGCCAAGGTTGGCGGCAAGCTCGCACAGCTTGGCAGTCGTATCGTTGATGGCTTCGCACGGCGTATGGCGGGCGAGTTTTTCAACCGGTTTCAGGCCGAAATTGAAGGGCCGCCCCCCGAAGATGCGCCTGCCGAAGACCCGAAAACCGACGCGGACACCCCCCAGACCGAGGGCGCGCCCGTGAAGAAAGGCTGGGTAAAACGGGTGTTTGGCTGAACGCTTGCATCAGCCCCTGCGAGTCGGTAAACATTTTTTACCAATTTCATGGGGAGAGCCCGAATGCCCGTTATCACCAATATTGAGGATCTGCGCAAAATCTATGAACGGCGCACCCCGCGCATGTTTTACGATTACGCAGAATCGGGCAGTTGGACAGAACAGACCTTTCGTGAAAACACCTCTGATTTTGCGCAGATTCGTCTGAAACAACGCGTTGCGGTCGATATGTCGGGCCGCTCCACCAAGTCACAGATGATCGGCGAAGATGTCGCAATGCCAGTGGCCCTGGCACCAGTCGGATTGACAGGAATGCAATCGGCAGATGGTGAGATAAAGGCCGCGCGCGCGGCCGAGAAATTCGGCGTGCCCTACACCTTGTCCACCATGTCCATCTGTTCGATCGAGGATGTTGCCGCGCATACGACAAAACCCTTCTGGTTTCAGGTCTACACCCTGAAAGATGACGATTTCATGCGCCGCTTGTTTGAGCGCGCGCATACGGCCAATTGCTCGGCCATTGTGGTGACGGTCGATTTGCAAGTGCTGGGCCAGCGCCACAAGGATCTGAAAAACGGCCTTTCCGCCCCGCCAAAACTGACCGCGAAATCCATCGCAAATATGATGACGAAAATCCCGTGGGGATTGGAAATGCTGGGCACGAAGCGGCGCTCATTCGGCAATATCGTGGGNCATGCAAANGGCGTCAGCGACCCGTCATCCCTGTCGACATGGACGTCCGAGGCGTTTGACCCTGCCCTGAACTGGGACCGGATCGCGCAGTTCAAACAGTGGTGGGGGGGCAAGGTCATCGTCAAAGGGATAATGGACCCCGAAGATGCCCGCCGCGCCGCAGATATTGGGGCGGACGCGATTGTCGTGTCCAACCATGGCGGACGGCAACTCGACGGCGCTGTCAGTTCCATCCGAATGCTGCCCTCGATTGTCGAGGCCGTGGGCAAAGATGTCGAAATCCATCTGGATAGCGGCATCCGCTCAGGTCAGGACGTGCTCAAGGCTTTGGCGCTTGGCGCGAAAAGCACCTATATCGGGCGCGCCTATACCTATGGTCTGGGTGCGATGGGCCAAGCTGGCGTCACCAAGGCGCTGGAGGTCATCCACAAGGAACTTGACGTCACAATGGCGCTTTGTGGCGAAACGGACGTGAAGAACCTTGGGCCGCACAACCTCTATGTGCCCAAAGGGTATGACGACCCGACTGTGCTTTTGTAACAGATAAAATGCGGCCCCCCGCACTGCAAGATCGCGGGGGGCCGCATTCAAGAGCAAAGATGCCACGCGGGCGCGCGGCGATAGCCGCACCACCATCAGGGTAAAGGGAGTTTGGTGCACCCGACAGGATTCGAACCTGTGACCTCTGCCTTCGGAGGGCAGCGCTCTATCCAGCTGAGCTACGGGTGCGTCTGGGCTGTCTATAGAACGACATATTGCGTGATGCAATCGCCGTTTTCAGGCAAATAACTCGTGACAGAATTCCAGCGCTTCGACCAGTTTGTCCACATCATCGCGCGTGTTATACATTGCGAATGACGCGCGGCAGGTTGCGCTTACACCCAGATGATCCATCAACGGGGCCGCGCAATGCTGGCCTGCACGCACCGCGATGCCCTTTTTGTCCAGCACGGTCGAGATGTCATGCGCATGTGCGGCACCTTCCAGCGTGAAGCTAAAAATCGCCCCTTTGCCCGGTGCTGTGCCCTGAATGTTCAGCCAGTTCAGCCCCGCCAGACGGGATTGCGCATAGTCGCGCAAATCAGCCTCATGCGCGGCAATGGCCTGCATGCCCTGCGCCATCATGTAGTCAATCGCAACACCCAGACCGATTTGCTGCACTATCCCCGGTGTGCCTGCCTCGAATTTGTGGGGCGGGTCGTTATAGGTGACGGTGTCGCGCGTGACCTCTCGGATCATGTCGCCCCCGCCCAGAAAGGGGCGCATCTCGGCTTGACGCGCGCGCGAGATATACACCGCACCAGACGCCGACGGGCCATATAACTTATGCCCTGTCACAGCGTAGAAATCACACCCCAAGGCCTGCATATCCACCGGCATATGCACCGCAGCCTGAGAGCCGTCGACCATGACCGGCACGCCCTTGTCATGCGCGCCCTTACAGATCGCGGCGACATCGACAACAGTGCCCAGCACATTCGACATATGTGTGATCGCCACAAGCTTGGTGCGCGGGCCAATCGCATCAATCACAGATTGCGGATCAAGCGATCCGTCCGGCGCACAATCGACCCAGCGCAAAACCACGCCTTGGCGCTCGCGCATAAAGTGCCACGGCACGATATTGGCGTGGTGCTCCATGATCGACAGGACAATCTCGTCGCCGGGTTCAAACCGGGGCATGGCCCAGCCATAGGCAACGAGGTTGATCGCCTGCGTTGTGCCGGTCGTGAAGATGATCTCATCTTCATGCTGTGCATTAAGAAAGCGCTGCAATGTCCCGCGAACGGCCTCATATTTGTCGGTCGCCAGATTAGACAGGTAATGCAGTCCGCGATGCACATTGGAATATTCTTCGGCATAGGCCCGCGTCACAGCCTCTATCACCGCACGCGGCTTTTGGGCGGACGCACCACTGTCGAGATAGACCAATGGCTTGCCATTGACCGTGCGATCCAAGATCGGAAAATCCGCGCGAACCCGCTCGATATCGAGCATATCAGACACCTCCTGGTGCAAACCCCATCATCCCGAGCAAAATCGCCAGCACTGTGGCCATGGCAAAGAATGAAAAAATGATGCCCACAAACACTTTAACGGGCGATGTGAATCCATGTAGCGCCATGATGAAGTTTGTCAGCATCCACATGAAGAATACGAGTGCGACAATTGTGATCATTCCGAACACCGCCGGCACAATCAGCAGGCTGACAATCTGAATCAACTGGAACACCAGCATGACGAATTGCAGCCATGCCACCAGCAGCAGCGTATCGGGAAATGTCCCGCCGCCCCCAAGCGCGCGGCCAATCCCCTGCACGGCAACCACCATCCCCAGCAAGATCGAGGTCTGGAACATGGCCATGAACAACATGCTGCCCTGAAACCCCTCCTCGCCCATCAGCAAGACCGAGACTTGGCCGATCAGCACTGACAGGACAACGACGATGACAAAGCCCAGCCACCGCGCATCGTCGGGCACATTCATGCTCAACAGGCGNCCCGCTGCTTCGCGTGGGCGCGTCAGGGAAAGGCGCACAAGCGCGCTGACATTCGCAGCATTCAGATTCATGGATTCGGTCCTTCCCGGCAAGCCTTCAAGGGGCATCACCATGGCGCGGGCGCGCCACTTCCAGAAGCCCTGCCCCAACTATGTAAAGAAATACAGCCGTCACCACAAACCCGAAAGCAGTCACACCTTCCGTTGGCCCAAGGAAAGCCGCAAGCCCCCCCTGCACCAGCATCAGCGGCGTCACACTCAGCAATGACCAGAACAGCACCAGCCGCACATGCAGCCCCTGCACCGGCCTCGCCAGCACACGAACCGCCAATTGCATCAGCCCCGCCACGCCATACAGCAGCAAGGGCAGCATGAACATTATCCCGAACAAGGCCCCGCCCATACGCTGCTCGAATGTGATGGACGGATCAAGCGTTGCGGCACGCGACAAGCCCGGCCATTGCGCCACAAAGATCAGCCCGCACGACAGCAGCCCGAACGCCAGAACCTGCGGCTCGGTGACGCCTTGGGCGATCATGCCGCGCGTTACGATACGCGGGCTGCGATAGGTTCTGACCATATTGCGAATTACGGACATGAGAAAAGCTTTCGACACTGTGCGCGGCCAGTGTGGCCGCGCACCAAGACGGCGCAACAGGGTTCAGCCATCAGCCGCGCCGCTCAAACCAAGCTTCAAGCCGNACGCGCAGGTCATCCGCATAGTCGGGGTCTGCGATTTCTTCCAATGCTTCGGCAAGGAAGGCCAGCACCAGCAGGGTCTTGGCGCTATCTTCCGGCACGCCGCGCGCGCGCAGGTAAAAGAGTTGATTGTCGTCAATCTCGCCCGAGGTAGACCCGTGGCTGCATTTCACATCATCCGCATAGATTTCCAGTTCCGGCTTGGCCAGAAACTGCGCATTTTCATCCAGCAACAACGACTGGCTGATCTGATACCCGTCGGTCAGCTGCGCAATCTGGTCGACCAGAATCTTGCCCTGAAAGACCCCAACAGCGCCGCCCCGCAGCACTTTCTTGAACACCTGCCGGCTTTCGCAGCGCGGCGCACCATGCGTGACAAAGACAGTGTCATCGTGGTGAAAAGCGCCGTCGCCCACAGTCGCACCCGCCAAATGTGCAGACCCGTCTGCGCCGTCCAGCCAGATAATCGCATCATTGCGGATCAATGCGCCATTGGCGGTCAGGGTAAATGATTTCAGATGCGAAGCTTCGCCCAGACGCGCGAACAAATGCGCTGATCCCGCGCGTTCATGGTCGCGGCCCTGTGCGCGGATATGATGCAACGTGCCACCATCCGCGATGTCCACTTCCATCACCTGATTGAACCGCGTGGCAATTGGTCCGTTTTCGAGAATCGTTGCCTCGGCCCCGGTCTCTACGCGGATGACATGGTGCACCATCGCGTCAGATGTTTCCGATTGGCGCAGATAGATCAGCGATATCGGCTTTTCCGGCTTGCCAGTCACACGGATCAGCACCCCTTCGGTGGCATAGGCAGTGTTAACACTGGCAAGCGGGCGCTCGACCGGTGCCTGCGCGCGCGCATCGAGCGTGCCATACAGATCACGCGCCCAGTGAAGGTCGGTTCCCGCCGCTTGCGACAGATGGCAGATTTCAACACCCGCAAGCGCCAGCGGGTCAGAGGCTTCGGCATCAAAGACGCCATCGACAAATACCAGCTTGATCCGGTCAAACCCGTCAAAAACAGGCGGCTCTCCGCGCGTGTCGTGCAAGGCCCCCGGCACCACCGCCGCGTCGGTCAGGCGGCGCGGATCGGTGTAGCGCCAGTATTCATCGCGTTTGCTCGGCAGGCCCATGTCGCGCACGCGCGCTTGTGCCGCCTTGCGCGCCTTGGTGATCCACGCGCCCCCCTCAGGGATTGCGCGCGCGTCCAGCAGTGCATTCGCGGCCTCGACCTTCTGCGCCTTCAGTTTCGCACGTGGCATCATGCCTGCGCCTCCGCCATCAGATCGGTATAGCCGTTGCGCTCAACTTCCAGCGCCAGTTCCGGGCCACCGGTCTTGATGATACGGCCCTCGGACAGGATATGCACAACATCAGGAACAATATGGTCCAGAAGCCGTTGATAATGCGTGATAACCAAAAACGAACGTCCGGCATCGCGTAGCGCGTTCACCCCGTCCGCCACCAGCTTCATCGCATCCACATCAAGGCCCGAGTCGGTCTCGTCCAGAATGCACATTTTCGGCTCTAGCATGGCCATTTGCAGGATTTCATTGCGCTTCTTCTCGCCGCCTGAAAAGCCCACATTGACAGGGCGCTTCAGCATATCAGCGTCAATCTGCAAGTCCTTGGCCTTCGCGCGAATAAGCTTCAGAAACTCGGTTGCGGACAACTCGTCTTCGCCGCGCGCCTTGCGTTGTGCATTCACAGCCGTGCGCAGAAAGGTCATATTGCCGACACCGGGAATTTCCACCGGATACTGAAACGCCAGAAACAGCCCCGCAGCCGCGCGTTCTTCCGGGTCCATGTCCAGCAGGTCCACACCTTCCAGCGTCGCGCTGCCCTCGGTAACAGTGTAGCCATCACGCCCTGAGAGCACATAGGACAGTGTCGATTTACCCGACCCGTTCGGCCCCATGATCGCATGCACTTCGCCGGGGTTGATGGTCAGCGACAGCCCCTTGAGGATCTTCACCTCGGAATCATCTTCAAGTTCGGCGTGCAGGTTTTCGATTTTCAGCATCTTCATTCCCTCAGTCATTTCTCTCGGCAGGACTGGTATCCGACGCAACCTGCGCCAAAGGGCCTGCCATTCTATATCCCACATAAAGGCCGATAATAGCCTTTGCACCCCTGTGCAGGGCGCTGTTCTTCACGACGCGCCGCGCGCCTCTTGTTTGTAGCGGCGGACCTGCGACCATACGAAAACAGTAAATCCGGCGGTCATCATCACGGACATGCCGACGAAAAACACCACCGCCATGGGCAGGGCCATCTGCCCGTCAAACACATGTCCCGCCAACACCGCAAGCGCCCCGAGATAGGCAGCAAGTGCAGCCCATCCACGCCAGTTGGCTGGCC
>SL_7KL_010_BRINEDRAFT_10000002_pt1 | contig 95660 bp, 81 predicted proteins | sample SodLak_010_BRINE_FD_10663 | JGI IMG/M metagenome (IMG submission 10663)
CGGCCATTTGGTAGAAGTTTTCCCATTCATCAGTTTGAGATTTAATTTCTTCAATAATCTCTTCTCGTGTTTCCGGATCGTTTAATCGTTCTATCCAGGCTGAGTGCCCTCCGTCTTGTGTCCAGGGCGGGAAAATAGCAGCGAGACTGGTTGCTGCTGCATCGTACGTATACATGTTAGCTGTTACGGGTTGTCCTTCAGCACGGGCTTTTTCAACAAGATCAATTACATCGTCTAATTTGTGCCAGTTCTGCTGTCCGGCTGCTTTCAAATGATGGATCTCTGCATGTACTTCAGCTTCACGCCCAATTGTAAGTAATTCCTCAACAGACTCTACAAACCGGTTCCCTTCACTGCGAATGTGAGATATGTACATACCGTCATAATCTCCTACAACTTTAGACAGCTCAATCAATTCATCCGTTTTAGCGTAAAAAGCGGGGGCATATATCAGTGAAGTACCGAGCCCCATAGCACCCTCTCTCATTGCTTCGTCGGTAAGCAGGCGCATGTTGTCCAGTTCACCCTCAGTGGGTTCTCGATCTGAACGGCCTACCTGGTGGATGCGCAGTGTAGTAGCCCCAACAAAAGAACCTACGTTTGTGGAGATTCCGCCTCTTTCCATATAGGTGAGTGCCTCACCAAGGGATCTCCAGCGATATTTTTTAGGATTATCTCCCCAGCGACTGCGCTGCATCTCCTCACTCAGTGGTCCCAGAGAGCTGCCTTCACCAAATAGTTCGAGTGTAACACCTTGCTTAATTCCACTCATGGATCTGCCGTCGTTCATCAAAGAGCCGGCGCCCCAGCTCAGCATGTTAATAAAGCCGGGTGATACTGCCTTTCCTCCGGCGTTAATCACCTGGGTTGCTCCGGATCTATTCTGAATCGTACCAATTTTTACAATTTTATCTCCACGTATTCCAATGTCTGCGTCAATTGGAGACTCTCCGGAACCATCATAAACGATTCCATTTGTAATAATTACGTCATATTGTTCTGCGGTGCACGCATTAAACAGAAGTACAGATGTTAACAGAAGTAGAAATTGTTTGAGCATGTTTTGTGAGCTCTTTTATTATACAGTTCAATTCAAAGTAAGAATGAGGAAGTAATAAAAGTGTAAAAAGAAATATAAGTGTACTTCTCGGAGTAAAATAAATATCCGTTTGTTAACCGTTGAAACCGGTAGGGTTAGTTGTGAATGAAAGGTTATGAATCGTCCTGATGTAAAATCTGATCCCGGAAAAATTAACGTCTTTTATCCTTTACGAAAATGGCTTTAGACTGACCTTGCCCCACGGACCGTTCTTCCACTTCAAAAAGTTTCATTGCTTTGATGAGCTCTCCAAGTTTTGAATAGCCGTAGTTACGAGGGTCAAACTCGGGCGACTGTTTTGCGATATGACTTCCTACCGGAGCAAGGTGTGCCCATCCGCTGTCATCCGAGGAGGCTTTAATCGCATTGCGGACCAAGCTGACAAGTTTCGTATCCTGTTTTAATTCGAGGGTGGTCATTTTTTTGCTCGATTCGGTCTCCTCTTCGTCATCGCGCAGAACTTCGGTATAGATGAATTTATCACATGCTGCAACAAATGGATCAGGGGTTTTTTTCTCACCAAAACCGTAGACGGACAGACCGGACTCCCGGATTCTGGCGGCCAGTTTTGTGAAATCACTGTCGCTTGAAATAAGGCAAAAACCATCAAATTCTTCACTGTAAAGTAAGTCCATGGCGTCGATTATCAGGGCACTGTCTGTAGCATTTTTCCCCTTGGTATACCCGAACTGCTGTATTGGCTGAATGGAGAAGTTAAGCAGTACTTCTTTCCAACCTTTAAGCTGAGGAGAAGTCCAGTCTCCATAAATACGTTTCACATTGGCAACGCCATATTTGGCAATTTCAGCCAGGAGGTTTTCAATTACTGAAGGTTGCGCGTTATCAGCATCGATAAGAACAGCCAGTTTTCGTGTTGATTCCGGTTCCATGATAAAATGTTTGAAAATTTATGGTTGATGAAATGTACGTTTGCAAAAACTCGAATAAAAACAAATGCTGTAAATAGCTGAGTCGCTTTCCGAATTGGGAAACTAGTGAGATTAATTTGTGACTGCTAATCACTTACGGTATTATATAGAGGTGCATTTTGTAATATTGAATGCATTTAATCGTTTTGAAGTAAATACAAATTAAACTCGACATATATGCCAAAGTGTGAAATTTACGAAGATTTAAAAGGCGAATGGAGATGGAGACAAGTCAAAAAAAATGGAGACATTGTTGAATTCTCAAAGAAAGGTTTTGAAACTCGTGAGGAGTGCGAAAAAAACGGCAAAGAAGAAGGTCCCTGCACATCTTATAAATTAGCGCTCTAAGTTGATTAGCGACTTTTTGGCTCAAGATACGCCCGGCAGATCGAAATAAACTGTTTTGGCTGATCAATAAAGGCGTAATGTCCTGCATCCTCTATCTGTACCAGAACTCCATTTTTTAAGCCTTTTTCCAATTTGAGAGCCTGATCTAATGGAGTTGCTGTATCAGTCTTACCCCAGATTAAGAGAGCTTCATGTTCAATTTGCGTTAGCAGTTCCTCCTGGTATTCTGTTACGGATTTCACAAACGTTTCTCTCATTACACCCGAGAGCTGTTTGTAATCGGATGATCCGAGAGATTTCCAGAGCGTTGTTGACCTAAGTTTTTCCAATCCTTTTTCCCGCATTTTACCGGGCAGAATTAAAAAAGGGGCCTTAAGTACTTTTGCGGTGTACTTTCTAACGTAGTATTTGGCTGATCGCTTTGGCTTCAGACCTGCACCCCCGGTAATAATTATCTTGCCAATTTTATCTCGTATATCTCGGTGCAAAAGTTTTAAAAGAACCCTGTTTCCATAAGAGTGAACTAAAATATCCACAGACTCTTCTTTGATTACATTTTTGATAAAAGCCTCGGTAAGATCAGTGTATTTGCCCACGTTCCAGGCTTCGGGTGGTTCAGGTGAGTTTCCAAATCCAGGAAAGTCTACCAGGTAGCAGGTCCGGATGTCGCTGAGTTTTTCAGCCAGTGGACTCATCAACGCTGAACTGCTGCCCCATCCATGCAGAATTAACAGAGGTTTGCCGTTTCCGGTTTTATACCAGGCTGTTTGGATCTCTTTAAAATTGAATGTTTGCTGATCCATAGATCAATGATAGATGATATTCTGTAAGGCTTTTCGATTTTTCGTTTCATAAAGGTAAGGGAATTGATTGAAAAAGCCCTTTGTAAACCTCAGTAAAACAAGAGAATTATGAAACGGAAACTCTTCTATCTCCTCGAGCGACTTCAGATCAAACGCAGTGAAAGAATAGCAATCTCTTTCTTAATGATAGTGACAGTTATAACTACGCTTTTATACAGCAGTGCAGACCTGATTTTTCCAAAACCCGAGTTTGACTACTCCGTTTCTGACTCGATTTTTGCTGCCAGAAGCGCACAATTTACAGCAGAAAGGGAAAGAATATTAGAACGCTATAGCCCTGAAATTGATGTCCATTTTGAAAATATTCCGCAAATTGAAGCCGTATTGGATACCGTTCCACCTGATACTGCAAACAATAATACGAAGGTTGATGCAGGTTCGTTAATAAACATCAATAAAGCATCGGCAGAAAAGTTACAGGAATTACCGGGAATTGGCCCGGCTTATGCCTCCAGGATCGTAGAGTGGCGCAATACTAACGGACCTTTTGTTTCAAAAGATCAATTGATTGAAATTAGGGGAATAGGTGAAAAGAGGTTGGAAACAATACGACCGCTTATAACATTATGAGTGATTGGTTTAGTTAAAACCTGCAAAATCAGTTTAATTCTTTGCTCAGTTCACGTTCTGCTTTTCTATAACCGTGTGCTTTCACTATTTTTAAGTGAACTTTTTAAAGTATTTATATGGCGAATCGAATTTTATGGGCTGATGACGAGATCGATCAGCTCAAAGCACACATTATCTTTTTAGAAAATAAAGGGTTTGATATTACTCCCGTAACAAATGGCGAGGATGCAGTCTCTTTGATAAAAAGGAAACCGTTTGATATCGTTTTTCTTGATGAACAGATGCCCGGGATGGATGGGCTTGCCACGCTGGATCAGATTCAGAATATTCAGCCATCTCTTCCTGTAGTGATGATCACCAAGAGTGAGGAGGAGTCGATTATGGAAGATGCGATTGGGAGTAAAATTGCTGACTACCTGATCAAGCCTGTTAACCCGAATCAGATTCTGCTTACCGTAAAACGAATTCTGGATAAGCAGAGGATTCAGAATGAAAAGGCAGCGCAGTCGTACCTCAAAAATTTTAATGAGCTTTCATCACGATTCAGTGAAAATACCGACTGGAAGGGCTGGATAGAAATTTATAAAACGCTGACGCATTGGGAAATGAACCTGGAGTCGAGCGACGAAGGGCTGCAACAAGTGTTACAGGATCAGTTTCAGCAGGCAAATCAGGCGTTTGGCCGTTTTTTAAAAATGGAGTACAAGAGCTGGCTTAAAAACAATGATGACGCCCCTCTGCTGAGCCCTTTTTTGATGAACGAAAAGGTGTTCCCTCGTTTGAGAGATGATGAAAAAGTAGTGTTTATTCTCATCGACTGTATGCGTTTTGACCAATGGCTGCTTTTTCAAAATATTCTTTCTGAATACTATACCATCGATACCGATTTTTACTACTCCATTCTTCCTACAGCCACTCCATACTCCAGAAATGCGATATTTTCCGGAATGTACCCCCAGGAGATCAAGCGAAGATACCCGCAGCTGTGGGAGATGGGGCAGGATGAAACATCTTTGAATCGCCATGAAGAGGAACTGCTGAAAAAGTATCTGCAGCGGAATCATTTTTCAGACCAGGTGAAATATGAAAAAGTGATCGACCCGGATGATGGAAACCGTATTGCATCAAAAATTTCGAACTACACGCAATCTCCGTTAACAGCCATTGTATATAATTTTGTGGATACACTGGTTCACAGCCGGTCAGATTCGGAAGTTCTGAAACAGATTGCTCCGGACGTTCCTGCATTCCGTTCTTTAACTGAGACGTGGTTTCAGCATTCATCACTCTTGAGAATTTTTAAAGAGCTTGCTGATGAAGATGTTACTGTAGTTGTGACAAGCGATCACGGTTCGGTTCGGGCATTGCGGGATACAAAAGTTTTTGGTGATAAAGATGCAGCCACCAATTTGAGATACAAATATGGACGAAATCTAAGAGCTGAAGAGAGCGCTGCAATTTATATAGACAAACCGGAAGAGTATATGTTGCCGGTCGAGCCACCTGCAAACAGCTATATCATCGCTAAAGAGGATTACTTTTTTGTCTATCCCAATAACTACAATAAGTTTCAAAATCGGTATAGAGACACCTTTCAGCATGGAGGTGCTTCCATGGAGGAGGTCATTTTACCGATATCTGTGCTGAAATCGAAGAAGTAGACAGATGGATAAGATAATCAGCCGCAGCGAAAAGGATACGTTCCGGATTGCAAAAGAGTATGCAAAACATACTAAACCAGGCGACGTTATATGCCTCGAAGGTGATTTAGGAGCAGGGAAAACACACTTTACAAAAGGATTTGTGACAGCATTCGGAATTGAAATGAATGCGGTATCCTCGCCTACCTTTGCATTAATAAACGAATACCGGGGCGATAGAGCCAATATCTATCATTTTGATTGTTATCGCCTGGAAGATATTAGGGAAGCACTTGAGATTGGCGCAGAAGAATATTTTTATGGAGACGGAATTTGTATTATTGAATGGCCCGAACGAATACGGGAAATTTTACCTTCAAACTCCAAAACCGTAACTATTACCCCAAAAGGACCATCAGAAAGGGAAATACGATTTAACCCATGAGTACCAAAAATCGGCGGCTATCATATCGGCTCGATCTGCTTCCGGTGATCTATCCGTATCACCGGCGGGCAATCAACCCTATTCATTTGGGTGATCTGGTGTACTATGGCCCTTCTCCTGAATATTACGGAATCGGCGAAGTAGTAAGCGCTGAAGATAATTACTGCGTGGTGGACTTCAGAGGTACTGGCTTGTTAGGAATTCAAAAAGATGTGTTTCAAAACAAATATTTGATTCCCATCCACAAGCTCAATTTAAGCCACTTGCTCAAATCAACCTGATTGCTCATTCTGATCACCATCTCTGCCAACCAGCCAGATCAGAATAGCGACCGCCAGTCCCGGATAGAAAGGCTCTACTCCATAGAACGCATATCCAACAGATTGATCGGGTACCATTGTCCCCATAATGAGCCATATAAATGATACTGCAGAAGCCCCAATGATGGTGCCAATAACGAAGGTATCTTTCAATTTAAATGGCTGAAGATAGATACCAAGAACCGGAATCAGTAGACCGGGGATAAATACAGAACCGATTACATACCACAAATCGATCACGCTTGGATAGATGATGATCAGCAAAATTCCAAGTAGTGCAGAGATCAGGATTCCGATTCTGGTGAGCAGGTTAGGATTAGTTTTCGGGAAATATTTAACCAGGAAATCACGCCCAAGAGTTTGCCCTGAAATAAAGAGATAGCTGTCTAGTGTAGACATAATGGTAGCCAGCAAAGAGACAAAGAAGAGTCCCTTTAAACCGATAGGAAGAATTTGGTCGGCCAGCATTGGGTATGCGAGCACAGGTTGTTCCAGCCCTGCTCCAAGTATGGCGAAGGCGTAAAGTCCGGCGAATGCGGTTAAAAAGTCGAACCCAATCCAGAAAAGGATAGATACAAATATTCCTTTTCGAGCCGTTTCGGGTGATTCAGCTGCAGCAGCCCGCTGGTGGAAACTTGGATCTACAAATGTCCAGAGAGCAATAAAAAACCAAACAAGAATATATTGGATGGTGTTGCCTCCGGTAATGTCGAAATGGATATCCGTAACCGCTTCAGACAGGTTGCCGAATCCTCCAAATGTGCCAACTGCAAACAGAAGCAGGATAATGAATCCCGAAAACATTAGAATAACTTGCAGAATGTCGGTGCGGATCACTGCCCCAAAACCACCGATAGTGATATAAAGAACAGAGAAAAGAGCTACCAGCGAGGCATAAAAGAGAAACGGAGCTTCACCTCCCGACAGGAATTGAAAAAGCAATCCAAGCATTAAAATGTATGGCGCTGGACTAACCAGGATAAAGATTGGCAGAGCGCTTAAACGGCCGGCTTTCTCGTTATATCGGTTTGCGATCGCTTCCGGAATGGTGAGGGCTTTGTTCAGGCGAATCTTACCGGCAAGGAAAATGGCAAACAGAGCAGAAAAGATGTAAAAAGGTGCTCCAAGAATGAGCCATTGAGAAATTCCATACTGGTAACTCCATTCACCGACACCTAAAATTCCTCCATACCAGGTGGATACTAAAGTGGCAACAAAAGCAGGGAGGGTCACTTTTCTGCCGCTAAGCAAAAACTCCTCCTCATTGTCGGAAGACCATCCTTTTTTCCAGCTAAGCCAGATCAGAAATACAAAGTAACTTGCAACGAGTAACCAGTCGAGTACAGAAAATGTGGATTCCACTACCTGTCAGTTTTGTGATTAATGAAGATGAGAAGGTCTCCCTTTTTATGCACAATTTCGATCTTTTTTTCGATGGTCAGATTAGAACTGCCGTCTTGAATGCCATTTTCGAGTGCACCGTTGGATAAGGAGTATTTTAAGCCGCATGTTGTTATCCCTTCCACTCTACCCGAAAGCGGGAACAGTGAAACGGTTGTGTGGAGAGGCAGCTCGGTGTTGTACTGTTCCGGCAGCAGAAAAACGACTGAGTACTTATCTTTAAATACGAGTGATTTGAATTGATTGTTAAACTGCTTTAGTACGGAGAGATTTTTCAGAGTGTGATCCAGCCGTTTTCCTGTAGCTCCAAACACAAGGATATCTTTACCTTCTCGTTTGTAAGCGTAAGCCAGCGCTTTTTCGAGATCGTTTGTTTCCTGGTCAGGGTCGTGAATTACGGTTCCTTCTTCGTTTCCGGTTTCAGAATAGCTGTCCAGATCACCAATGATAACATCAGGTTTAAATCCCATACTTTCAGCAATAAATGCGCCGCCATCTGCAGCGATAAACAGGTCTGAATGTTTGAGGGCCTCTTTTAGTTGTTCAGGCCTTGGGGGATTGCCGTCACATAAGATTACAACTTGCATCAGTTTAATGATTCTCGACAATTAAAGTTTAATTTGACGTTTTACCTCATTTACGCCTACGTTTACATCTTTTCAAAAATTGAGTGAAAAGCCGTTTTAAAATCAGGTTCAGGATAAAGAATTATGTTTAAAGAATTCATCAAAAAGATAAAAAATTACAAGCGAATTGGAGTAGTATCACACATTCGTCCCGATGGCGACTGTATCGGCTCACAAGTTGGGCTCTGCCTGTGGTTAAAAAAGAATGGGTTTGATGTTCAGGCTTTTAACGATGACGATGTACCCTTAAATTTGGAGTGGCTCTCAAATTATTTTCCAATTCAGAAATTTGATTTAGAGAAAGTAAAGGAGTGTGATTTGGTGATTTTGGTTGATGGAAACGCACTACACAGATTTTCTCATTCAGATAGCTGGTCGAAATCGATTGAAGCCCCATTTTGGATGGTGGATCACCATCCGGATCCCAATGATGAGTTCGACCTCCAGATTTCGGTGCCCGGAGCATCGTCTACGTGTGAATTGATTTATAATCTTTATAAGGAACATAACATTGAGCATCTGGATGCTGATGCGGCAAAAGCGCTCTACACGGGTATTATAACGGATACAGGTTCCTTGCAATTCGATAGTGTAACTCCCGAAACTCTTGAAGCTGTAGCTGATATATTGAGACGTGGAGATTTTAAGCCCAACATTGTTGCAGAACAGGTTTTTTCAACAAAAACGGAAGCACAATATAAATTACTGAGTGAGGCGCTTGGGACGATTAAGTTGTATGAGAGCAATCAGATTGCGTTGATGTACGTTACGCAAGAGATGCTCGAAAAAACCGGAACAACAAACAGCGATACAGAGGGTTTTGTAAGTTATCCCCTCAGTATTGCCGGTGTGAAAGCGGCTATTTTAATGAAAGATTTAGCAGAAGATGGCGTTAAGATGAGTCTGAGATCCAGAAGCGATGTAGACGTGAACCAATGGGCTCGCGAGCTAGATGGCGGAGGACATAAAAAAGCCGCCGGTGCATGGCATACCGGTCCGCTTGAGAAAACCATAGAAGATGTAATAGCAATTGGCAGAAAACAGCTTAAATCTGATTGAAAAAGTTTTTAACACATATCATTTTGTTCACTTTAGCTCTGTTTTTGGCATCATGTCAATCGCAAGGCGAGCATGATGATGCGGCATCTTCCATCGATAGTGAGCAGCTTACAGAAAGCGCACCATTCTCAGCGGCTTATGTTCAAAATTCAGATACGGACAATAGCGTTGCCGTTAATTCGCTGTCAGGTTCAGAAGATACGGGTAATAGAATTGAGTCGAGCCGAATTAATGCGATTACGCGGGCTGTAGAGAAAGGCAGTGAGGCCGTTGTAAGTATTATGGCTACAGAGCCAATCCGCCGGCAAGATACACCCAGAGATGAGTTTTTCCGGTTCTTTTTTGGTGATCAACTCCCAAGAGAAAATACCAGTATGGGCTCCGGTTTTATTATCAGCGAAGATGGTTTGGTTGTGACAAACCAGCATGTTGTGGGCACTAATCCATCTGAAATTATGATCTCAACGGGGGATGGATCTACCTTTGAAGCCGACCTTATTGGATATGATGAACTTACCGATATCGCTCTGATCAGAATAAAGTCTGATCAGACATTCCCATATTTAAACTTCACGGATTCTGACAGTGTAATTGTGGGGGAGTGGTCGATTGCCCTGGGTAATCCATTCGGGCTTTTTGACGATGGTCAGCCATCAGTAACTGTAGGTGTTGTGAGTGCGAAGAATCGTGATTTTCGGGCTAATCCGAATAATCCGCGTGTTTTTATCGATATGATTCAGACGGATGCAGCAATTAACCGGGGAAATTCCGGCGGACCTCTTCTGAATAGCAACGGAGAGGTAATTGGTATGAACACATTTATCTACACCGGTGGGACAAGTGCGGGGTTTGTGGGACTGAGCTTTGCGATTCCAAGCAACCGTATCGAAAAAATAATTTCACAGCTGCTTACCAGCGGTGTAGTAATGCTCGACTACGACCCCGGCATGGAGTTCACATCTATGACTGAACAGCTCATTTATCGATACCGTCTGCCATACGTTCAGGGCTTGCTGGTTACCAGTGTAAATAGGAACGGCCCTGCTTTTGAGTGTGGAATTCTTCCGGGCGATGTGATTGTACGTATCGGTGATGAACGGGTGATGAGTGAAATGCACGCCTGGGCACTTTTGCGTGATTATGATGTTGGGGATGATATGCACGTAGAATTGATTAGAGATGGAGATTTATATCAAACTGAGATGAAGCTTCGCCAAAAAGTGAAAGACACTTCTTCAAACCCTGCCAATAATTAAGTCACGATTTTAAAAATCGCTTTACTGAATACAAACAGAGATTTTTTGTATTTTTGCCCGCATGCTAGTAGAAAGAGAAAATCCGAACAGAACCGAATACCTGCTCAATGTACCTGAGGGGCAGCATACCGATATTCGACTGGATAAATACATCACGTCATTTGTTCAGAACGCTTCCCGAAATAAAGTACAACAAGCAATCAAAGATGGTCATGTGCTGGTGAATGGTAAGCTTGAGAAGTCTTCCTATATCATGCAGCCGGGTGATAAAATTGAGATCAGCCTCCCCAAACCTCCATCTCCCGAGGCTAAACCGGAAGATATACCGATCAACATTGTTTATGAAGACGACCATCTGATTGTGGTTAACAAAGAAGCAGGAATGGTTGTTCACCCGGCATATGGAAACTGGTCGGGTACCATGGTCAATGGGTTGCTCTATCATGCTGACAGCTTGTCGAAAGATGATGAAGAGACCGTTAGGCCCGGAATTGTACATCGCCTGGATAAAAATACCAGTGGACTTCTTGTTGTAGCGAAGAATGAAGTGGCTCATAAAAAGCTTTCTGAGCAGTTTGCTGAGAAAAGTGTAGAGCGCACATACTGGGCAATTGCGTGGGGGAATCCGCCGGACAGCGGTACGATTGAAGGAAATGTTGGCCGGTCGCCCCGCGACAGAAAAGTTATGACCGTGCTAAAGGAGAAGAAAGGAAAGAGCGCCATAACCCACTTTGAAACGATTGAACGGTTTGACCATTTGGCACTCCTTAAAATTAACCTGGAGACAGGAAGAACACACCAGATCCGTGTTCACATGCAGCACGAGAATTATTATGTTTTCGGTGACCCTACGTATGGCGGCAACTCGGTGCGTTACGGACCGAATACCGGTTCAAGAAAAGCGATGTTTAACAACCTTTTTGCCAAACTGGAACGGCAAGCACTTCATGCAAAAACACTAGGGTTTATTCACCCCGAAACGGACGAGTATGTGGAGTTTGATTCTGAGCTGCCTGAAGACTTTCAGTTTGTGCTGGACACTTTACGAACAAATTGTAAACCATAGATTTATATGTCTGATAAAAACAAGAAAATTGATATTGAAGTAGAACTTGACGAAAAAAATATCCCTGAAAATATCCGGTGGAGCGCAACCGATTTACAAGGTTATGATGAGGCCAACTGCCGCGCCATGATTCTTTCAATGTGGGATCATCAGCGAAAAGATACCCTCAGGCTCGACCTGTGGACAAAAGATATGACTGTGGATGAGATGAAGATTTTTTTTCATCAAACTTTGGTAACGATGGCCGATACACTCGAAAAATCGATCAATGATCCTCGAATAAGTGGTGATATGCGCGACTTTTGTGCCTACTTTGCCGAAAAGATGGAAATCTCTGAATAAGAAAAGTGTTATAACAGGCAGTAGAATTGTTATTATATTAGCACTCTGATTAAAACAAATTGATAGTTATGCAATATCTCGATTTTGAACAGCCCATTGCCGATTTAGAAAAGAAAATAGATGAACTGCAGGAGATCTCTGTTGATGATAAAGTTCTTCAGCCTGAGATTGATCGTCTCCGAAAAAAGGCGGATCAGCTGCGTGAGTCCATTTTTACCAATCTGACACGCTGGCAAAGGGTACAGCTTGCACGTCATCCTGAACGTCCATATACGCTGGATTACATTGAGAGAATAACGGATGATTTTATTGAGCTTCACGGAGATCGCTATCACTCTGACGATAAAGCGATTGTAGGCGGTTTTGCCACTATAGATGGGCAGTCGGTTATGATTATGGGGCATCAGAAGGGACGCGACACAAAAAGCCGTCAGTACAGAAATTTTGGAATGGCCAATCCCGAGGGATACAGAAAAGCATACCGACTGATGAAGCTGGCCGAGAAGTTTGGTATACCTGTAGTAACACTGCTCGATACACCCGGCGCTTATCCGGGGCTGGAAGCTGAAGAGCGTGGACAGGCGGAAGCAATTGCTAAAAACCTGAAAATGATGGCCGTTCTTGAAGTGCCTATTGTAGGTATTGTAATCGGTGAGGGAGCCAGTGGTGGTGCTATCGGTATCGGAATGGGGAACGAGGTATACATGATGGAAAATACGTGGTACTCAGTGATTGCTCCGGAGTCATGTTCATCGATTTTATGGAAAACATGGGATTATAAGGAGCAGGCAGCCTCAGCTCTCAAACCAACAGCTAAAGATCTGCTTGAACTTAAAGTGATTGACGGTATTATTCCTGAACCGCTTGGCGGAGCACATCGCAATTATGGGTTGGCAGCTGAAGAGGTGAAAAAACAGATTCTCAAGAGCCTCAAAAAGCTGAATAAGTTAAAGGTTGATAAGCTGATTGATCAGCGACTTGAAAAATACGCTTCCATGGGTGCCTGGGAAACGGCATCAGCCAAAAAGGATTAAATTAGATGATTAACCTTCCGGAAAAAGATCCGGTATTACGCTATCAACATCTGCTCCGAAGCAGATATAGTGAAACGGATCAAATGGGTTATGTCTACTATGGCCGGTATCTTGAGTTTTTTGAAGTGGCACGTACAGAAATGATCCGCTCTCTTGGTTTCTCCTATAAAAAGCTTGAAGAGGAGGGCGTAATGTTGCCGGTGACCTATTCTCAGATCGAATATAAATCTCCCATTTTCTATGATGAGGAGATGAGAATTGAGATTTCAGTTTTTGATAAACCCCTTGTTCGGCTGGAAACCTTTTATCGGATTTTTACTGAGCGGCAGGATACGCCTCATGTTTTGGGACAGGTAAATCTCTGTTTTGCCGACAGTACTACCCGCCGTCCCTGTAAAGCACCGGATCATTTTTTGATGCATCTGGAGAATCAAGCCAATGAATGAAGTACAAATTACTATACACAGGTGTGCTCATAGCACTGAGTTTGATGGTGCTGTTCTCGCTGGGAAGTGGAATTTGGGGCGGAGAAGCCGGGGGGCATTGGACAGAACAGCTGTTCAGAGGTGTTTGCCATCAAATTCCCGACCGTACATTTGTCTTTATGGGAGAACTGATGGCCGTAAATACCCGGTGTTTCGGAATTTTTTTGGGTCTTTTAACAGGTTGGGGGCTTATTCCGCTGCTTAAAAACAGGGTATTTAAAAAAAAGTGGCCATTAGCCTGTCTTTTGTTTGCAGGCTTACTTCAAATCATCGATTATTCAGGCAACTTATTTTTACTGTGGGAAAATACAAACAGCTCTCGGTTTTTACTGGGTCTCCCTCTCGGGATGTTCAGTTCAATCGTAATTGCTGATCTTTTTCAATCAACTTAAAAACGGGACTATTATGGAAATGGAAGAGGTAAATCAGGAACAGGGGAATTCATTTAGCTTTAGCGCATATTGGCCTTCTATAGCTATTGTAGGTGCAATATTTAGCTTGATAAGCTTTGTGATTGGGCTCTACTTCGGATATCAGCAAATTAATTCGGAACCCACGGGATCTTTTATATCTCCCATCATGATTAGCAGCGGAGTTATCTGCCTTGCAACGGCCTTTGCCGGAATGCTCGCAGTATGGCACTACACCAAAGAGGTGAGTCCATTTATGAAATTGGGACAGGGTGCACTGGTGGGATTTTTAACCGGGGCAGCTATTGTAATTTTCAGCACTGTTTTAAATGAATTATGGCTTCTGATTGATCCGGAATACACGGAAAAACTAATTGAGGCAACGATTGCAAATGTTGAAGCAATGGATCTGCCAGCAGATGCAAGAGACGATATGGTGGACGCAATGGCTCAGTCGATGAGAGATCAGTCTTTCTTGAGGCAGCTCTTTATCGGTATTCCGGTGCCGGGTCTGCTGAATATGGGTACCGCCATGATTGGAGTTAAGCTATTTGCGAAAAAAGAAGACGAGATTAGTTTCTAAATATATGTCTAAAGATTCATCGGGTAACTCATTTTCAAAATTAGAAATACAATCCTGGGCAGAGCGTAACGGTTTTGCAGATTGGGCTGTAGCACTCATCTGGCTGATTGTAGCGTTTGTTATGTTTCAGGTTACAGCGGGAGTAATTTTCTTCGCACTCCTTCTGGCTTTTGGAGAAATTTCTTCGGCAGCCGAAGTGGAACAGGTGCTGCATAATCATCTGGACCTGCTTTTTATCGGTAATTCTACCGGGCAGATTGTATTTCTTGGAGCCGCAACGTTTTTAATTACCCGGCTCCATCTCAGGGAGGAGGGGGTAGCTCAGTTTTTAAGGCTTCGATGGAAGCAGGATACACCTACCTATATTTTATTAGGTGCACTTTTAATCGTGGTTGTTCAACCTATTATACTTTATCTGGGTTACTTCAACTCGCTGTTACCGATACCTGAGTCATGGACGGATCTGCAGGTTTCGCAGTATGAGATGTTTGAGCAATTTCTAAAAACAGATGGAATCCTTTGGTTTGGTCTTTTCCATATTGCACTGGTTCCGGCAGTTTGTGAAGAGGTACTGTTCAGAGGCTATATATTCAGGGCTTTTCAGAGAAGCTGGGGGATTCTATTGGCAATCATTTTCTCGGGTCTTGTATTCGGTATGTTCCATCTGCAGGTCCCAAATCTTCTTCCGCTGGCTTCACTGGGAATTTTGCTTGCGGCTATGACATGGTTGAGCCGAAGCATCTGGCCGGCTGTTGTTGCGCATTTTGTGAATAATGGGGGAGCTGTTTTGTTAGCTACTACCTATCCTGAACTCGCATTCGGTGATGTAACGGCAGAAACCCTGCCATCGGTTTGGTTGTTACTGGCCAGTATTATTTTAACGGCCGGTGTAATTTATGCAATGATCTATCGAACAGAAGCTATTCTGGAGTAAGCCATGCTTAAAAATTCTGAACCAAATAAATTTGATAACTGGGTGTGTATTCTGGAAAGAGGCACTGAGTATGAAGTTCAGATGGCTAAAAACTATCTGAACAGCCTTCAGATACCATCCAATATTTTATCAAAAAGAGATCGATCCTACAGCCTCAATATTGGCGAAATGTCGATGGTGTATCTATATGTCCCTAAGGAGTTTGAAGATGAGGCTCGTGAAGCTTTGGCCGAACTTGATGAAGATGCATCAGAAGAAGAGGATAATGAGGATAAGGAGGATGAATCTTGAGTGAATTAGCAAAACGTGTTTTAGTAGGGATTCCGGCTGCCGCACTGTTTATCTGGCTGATCTGGCTTGGGGGAGGTGCGTTTCAAATTGCTATTTTTGCAATACTGCTGCTTACGGTATGGGAAGTTCATAGAATGATGCAGCAGACCGGATTTGGTGACTATTTTCCACTTTCGCTGATCTTGGTACTGTTGGTCTGGAACCCCGATTTTGTTCCGCAGTGGTTAAGTATATCCGTTGCCGCTGCTGCAACTCTGCTAACCGTAATAGCGGTAATAAGTAAACGATCTGAAATATCCGTAAGGTGGTTGTCTACTCTATTTACAGGTGTATATCCGGCAGTGGGTTTTGCGATGCTTGTTAATATCAGAGAGCTTGGTAGTTCTATTGAAGGGTTTTGGCTTACAATGACTCTGATGCTGATGATCTGGGGAAATGATGTATTTGCCTATTTTGGCGGGAAATCTTTTGGTAAACACAAATTAGCACCAAAAATTAGTCCGAAGAAAACGTGGGAAGGATTTGGCTTCGGATTTCTGGGGGCCGCCGTTGGTTTTTTGATCGCATTTTATGCAGCAGAGGCTTATCCATTGCAGCTATGGGCTTTGGTGCCGGCAGTGTTGATCGTAAGTATTACAGGGCCGATTGGGGATATCTCCGCAAGCCGGATAAAACGCATTGCAGGTGTAAAAGATTCCTCATCGATACTGCCCGGCCACGGTGGTTTTTTCGACCGGTTTGACTCAATGATTCTGGCAGCACCATTTTTGTTCTTCTTTTTTTATGCACTCCTGTAATCAATTGGATTGATCTGTTGTCCCAAATTGTTTGGTAATTACTGTGGAAGGAAAAAATATTTTAATAACGGGTGGGACAGGGTTTGTGGGAAGTTACCTGCGGACAGAACTGCTAAAGCAAGGCAATTACTTAACTATTGTTACCCGATCTCCTGAGTCCTATAAATCTGAGCAAGCCAAAAATCAAAAGTTTATCACTATTGATGAGGTTTCTGATGTAATGGAATCAATCGATGTAGTGATTAATCTTGCAGGTGAAAATCTTTTTGGCCAGCGATGGACAGAAACAGTTAAAAAGAAAATTTACGATAGTCGGATTTCAACGACCCGTGCTTTGGTTGAAGCTATCGAAGCATCGAATAAAAGACCGGATGTATTTATATCAGCTTCGGGAATTAATTATTACGAACCTGCCGGTGACGATGTTATTACTGAGGGTAGTAAAGCAGCTGACGATTTTCTCGCAAAGGTGTGTAAGGATTGGGAAAATGAAGCAAAAAAAGCAAGAGATCTCGGCGTTCGTGTCGTGATATCCAGATTTGGGATTGTTCTTGAAATAGATGGAGGAGTCATTGAAAAAATGAAACTTCCTTTTTCGTTATTTGCAGGTGGTGCGATTGGCCCCGGCACTCAGTATCTGTCCTGGATACATATGAAAGATCTTTGCAATTCAGTCGTGTTTGCGGTAGAAAATGAAGAGATTAACGATGTTTTTAATGCTACTGCACCAGAACCGGTAACAATGAATGAGTTCGCAAAGGCAATGGGGCGTGTGATGAACAGGCCTTCCTTATTCAGGGTGCCGGAATTCGTTCTGGATATCGCCCTTGGCGAAGCCGCTGCACCGGTTGTTTCAAGCCTGAATGTACAGCCAAAAGTATTGCAGAAAGCAGGCTTTAAATTTGAATTTGAGGACCTGGAAACAGCACTGGGAGATATTCTTTAAAATCTGTTATTCAGATTGACCTTCCATGCGGGTACTGATTATTGTCCAGGCTCTCAAACCCTCTCTTGTTTGGGCAACAATCTCTTTGTTTCCATCACCATTAATATCAACAATAATCGGGTAGTTCATTCCCGTAGTTGGCAAGTCTAAAAGTCTTCGGTTTGATATCAGATCCCATGCATAAAGTCGTCCAAATCCGGCAAGTGCTATTAAGTCCATTCTCTGATTGCCGCCAAGATCTGTAACAACCGGCGTGAAGCTATCTGAGGAAGGTTGCCCCATGCTTTGTGTAAAGATCAATCTGCCGTTGCTATCATAAAGGAATAGCGAACCATTTCCTGCCTGGGTTAGTACAAAGTCATCACGAATAAGCTCATCGTCAACACGGACCATCAGGTTGTAACTTTTCGGTGTTGCATTCATCGATGTGTTGGATACCTGAACTGACTGGACAAAAAGCGAATCAGACGAGTGTGTAACTGAGAGCGAATCGGTAAATAGAGAATCCCTTCCAACAGCGTACAGGTTGCCATCGTACCCGGCGCCCATAATGTGGTTTTTAAATTTCGATGGTGCTCCATGAATCTGTGTGGGTAAAAACACCGGGAATCCACTTCGTCTCTGACCATTTATAGCCCAGGCGTGAAGGGTGTTTTCGGAATAGACAAATAGTGAGCGCTGTCCCAAATAGATATCTATGAATGGTTTTTCAGTTACAATGGAGTTGGTGTTTTGCGGCCAGCCGTTTATGGCTTGTCCGCGTGAATTCAGAATGTGCAGATTTCGATCGTTAGTTCCGACAATTAACTCCGCAACACCGTTTCGGGTTACATCCTCAACTGTTAGCGGTGTGGTTATCGCTTCCTCCAGAATGATTGGGAAATTAGGAAGTGCAACACCTGAATTATTCCATGCATAAATTTTATTTCCGGCGGCCTGCAGTATTACGTTCTGATTGTTTCCGTACCAGTCATACACGACCGGCGGACCGACTGGTGTATCGGAACCGGTGGTTGTTTCGAGGACAGTAGTACCATCGGCAGCGAGAGCATAAACACTTCCCCGGTTGGTTGTAAAGACAACTTCATCACGGGCACTGCCGGTAATATCGGCCAATACAGATGGTCCGGTTATCTCAGCTCCACCCAATGGGAATATCCATCGTTCTCGGTAAGGCTGATCGATGGTTTCTCGCTCAAAAGATTGAAACTGAACCTTTAACTGATCGGATGAAACCAGTTCTGTGGTAATGACAAACTGATCAAGAGGAGAGAGTAGCGTATTAATGTTGTGCTGTGGGTATAGCCAGGGTTGTACAAATGTTCCAAATTGAGATGCATTCATAAAGAAGAGTGAGCTCAACGATGGAGAGAGTGTATTTTTTATATCCATGAAATCGTCGTCGTAGTACATTACCCGTCTTCGGCTTGCGTCGCCGCCGATACTTTCAGCCAGGCCTTTCCTGCTTGCCAGAGCGGCTACTTCGCCATAAACAGTTACGTAAAAATCAACCATAGGATTTAATTCGCTTCCAAATAGTTTGGCAAGCCAGCTGCTTTGAACTGCGAATGTATTTCCATCGCGAAGGGCCAGATCTTCCTGAACCAGCCGGTTCAGCTCAGTTCGAATGGCTCCCGCATCATTAATTTTTCTCAGGTACAAAAACTCACTGGCACTTTCAGCGCCGGACTCTGCAAAGGTGGCAAAAGCGAACTCATCTTCGAGAGCTCCAGAGATGTTTTGCCATATTGATAAATTGGTTTCTATAAATCTGTCGATATCCGTATCTGTCTGCAGATCATCGGACGGCAGAGAGCGTGCTTGTAGCCGGTGGAGAGAGAAAGCTGCACTGTTCATAGGAATGTAGCGGTCCAGAGTGAACTCGCCGGAGGCTTGAGAAACCGATCGCAGCAGTGTGGAGCGGTCATTACCCAATTCCATATTGCCAGACATCCTCCAAACAGGATTTTCATTATCTATTTGATCAAATCGAAATGAAACGGGGCCGCCACCTGTGAATATTTTTTGCAGGTATGGCCTGTAGGTTACCTGAGCAACCTGCTGGATCCAGTTTTCCAGACTTTCCGTATTGGCAATAAAAGATCCGGGTGCAACTTGATCATCTGTTAACTCGATGGCATTTTGTTCGCCGGTTAGTGTGCGAATCATACTTTCAATACCCAGACTCGACTCCGAAAAGATGAAATAATCTCCGTTTTCAAATGCAAACAAAACACGATCAGAGAGAAATAGTTTTTCGATTGTGTGTCCTTTAAAACGATATCTGTTCTGCTCAAACTCCAACTGATAACTATTAGTTAAGGCTTCAAACAGTTCAGGCTGAGCTTTAGATATCCAAACAGGTTGCCAATCGTTGGCAGTATCGGTGTAAAACAGGGCGGCTTCGATAAGCACACCGTTATCTGCCTGTTCATTAATGGTGTTTATGAGCTGAATGGCTGATGGTGTGAGGTCATCCAAAAGAGGAATGTAGGAAGCCTCCATCAAATTAAGGATTGAGGTATTCTGCTCCGGTACTAAAATAAATGGAGTATCTGCAGGTACTAAATCAGACCAGTGATCGGCCGATCTGTTTAAACAACCTGAGAGAATTACAAACGACAATAAAAGGATTGAAAGTCTTGAGAGTAGAGATTGATTAATCACTGCCTGGTCCGGGATAATATGTTTGTTCAGGATTGGTTAATACCATAGCTTAGTACCCATTCGTTCGAAATGTTTCAAATGGGCAGGCTGTAAAGGTATAAACTTTTCGTGTAATGAGCTTTTTAAATCCTCTGTTTCTAATTGCGTTGGCAGCGGCAGCTATACCGCTGCTGATTTACTTGCTGAACGTACGGAAACCGAAAAAAGTCCGTTTTTCCACTCTCGCCTTTTTTGACAGCCTCAAACAGACCGCGCTAAAACGCCTGAAAATCAAAAGGCTACTGCTTCTAACTGTGCGCATGCTGGCAATTTTGATGCTGGTTTTCGCTGCGGCAAGACCACTTCTTCCCGGCAATTTTGGAGGGTTAATGAGTGATGGAGCTCCAAAGGCGATGGTTATTTTGATTGACAACAGTCCGTCTATGCAACAAGTGGATCTAAACGGGCCATACTTTGATCAAGCACTGGAAGCTGCAGAAGAGTTGATTAGGATGGCAGGTTCAGACGACAGAATTTTGCTGAATGTTACAAACGGAGAATCGCTGCCTTTTCCATTTGTCTCTTCATCCGGTGCTCTGGCCAGACTTTCGGAACTTTCTGTTGAGAATAAAGGAAATTTTCTGGCTGAAAGAATACGTAGTGCATTTCAAAGATTGGCGCAGGCGCCTGAACCAAATAAACAGGTCTATTTTATAACGGATGGACAGGAAACACAGTTAAGTGGATTGTCTGATGCTGCCTTTTCAGAAAACCAGGAGATGATTCACTTTGTTGTTCTGGGAAGTGCAGAGCCGGCCAATACAGGTATTGAAACGGTGCACCTGGAGAGTTCAATTTCTGATGGTGAGGAAAATCTTTCACTGCGTGTAATTGTTAGAAATTATGGAGTACGCGAAGCCCGTAATCAATTTCTTAACCTGGCAATTGAGGAGGAGCTGGTTAGTCAGCAGGCGATACAGTTAGATGGCGGACAGTCAAATGAATATCTGTTTCCTGTTTCAAATTCAGTTGAAGGAAGCATATCTGCAGAGGTTTTCATTGAAGGGGATGAGCTTACATTTGATGACCACTACTATATTTCAATTCAGTTGCCGGACAGCAGATCTGTTGCCGTTATTTCGGATGATAGCAGAAGCCGGGCTTTTCAATCCTATCTGATCCCCATGCTGGAAGTGATGAGTGAACAGGAAGAGAGATTTGATATTTCGTTTTATTCACTCCAAAATCTGGATGCTGATATTTTATACGATTATGATGCCGTAGTGCTTGATGCTCTTCAATCAGTGCCCGACTATCTTTCACAAACAGTAATAGATATCGTGCAAAATGGTGGAGGTGCATTGCTGATGCCTGCTGCTAACGGCGATATCAACAGCTACAACCGAATGCTTGGATTTGGTAATGCAGGCAGATATACTGATTTAATTGGTTCATACGGTTCATTTGATGTGATTGACAGAATGGCTGAACCTGACGACAGCCATCCGATTATTGATTCCATTTTTGAAATAGGAGAAGGTGAGTCTGTTCGATTAAACGTGCCTGAACTCTTTTATCTTTATCAAATTGAGGAGGGATCACAGAGTGGCTCTTTTCCAATACTATCTACCAGATCCGGCCAAACTTTATTTCAGGAGCAGAGTATCGGTAACGGTAAGATGATTTACTCTGCCATTGGCAGTGATCCGGGTTGGTCTAACTTTCCCATTAAACCGTTCTTTGCTCCATTCTTTTTTAGAACTGTAGAGTATCTGGCCAGGGGGGAAGGGGCAAAAATGAACAATCATGTACTTGGGGAAAGATTTGAAAAAATTACCGGACACACTTTCGATTTTGCTGAAATTGAAAAGTCGGGCGAAACATTTGTTCCTGAGATAACTCAAAGGTTTGAGGGTACTATGGTATCTTATCACGGAAATGAGTGGGAACCGGGATTTGGAAAAATTATATCAGATAGTTGGGAGCAATACTTTTCTGTGAACCAGGATGCAATGGAATCGGTTTTAAATTCGTTAAACAAATCAGAAGTTGAAAATATTCTGGGATCGGTTTTTGAACAACTATCTGTAGTTCGGGTTGAGGATGACAGAGATACTTTTTTTGCTGAGCTGGAGTCTGCCTCCTTCGGTAAGGAAATTTGGTTTTGGTTTATCATTTCGGCCATTATATTACTGATTGCCGAATCTATAATAGCCCGGTTTTATAAAGTTGAAATTATTTGAAATTTGATGAATATCACTACTGACATATATAGCCTGTTTGTACTTTTGCTGGCCCTGTTTACACTTGGGGCAACACTGCTGGCAGCTTACTCTATAGCAAATGCATGGCGACTGCGAAATATAAGACTAAGCTGGAAATGTGGCAGATTCTTGGGCTATCCGCTGTTTGCCACTCTTTTTCTGGCATTCAGCGTGGTAGTTGGAGGGTATGTATGGAACTCCGGAATGGAGCAATACAATGTTATAATGGCAAGCTATAGCTGGATGGGATTAAGCTGGTTTTTAGCCAGTTACTTTTCAACGAAGGTTTACGTTACAGATCATGGTATAGTTAAAAACGTAAACGACCCCTCACAAACGATTGCCTGGCATCAAATACGGGATTATGTGGAAAAGCCAACTGAGAGTGGATCTGAATATATTTTTATCTATCAGGAAAACGGACGGTTGGAAACGCGAAATAAGCGGCTTATTCGTTTGGAATTGCTTGTTCCCGATGACAAATGCTCAAAATTTGACAAGCTCGTCTCATTGAAAATTGGAAAAACGATGTCGCCGGTTCCGGGTACTTCGTTCGATATCAAAGCATTCGACTGAATTTTTATAAAACACACAAAATAACTTGTTAGAAGATATACGCAAACCATCACTCAGTAAAGAGAGGGCAGTTTTAGTTGGTATTTATGGAGCTGACACTCCAAGGTGGCTGGCTGAAGAGTACCTTGAAGAACTTGAACTTCTGGCTGACACCGCTGGAGCCGATACAGTTGAAAAAGTACTGCAAAATCGTCCTCATCCCGATCCTACCACATTTGTGGGGACTGGAAAACTGCGGGAACTGAAATCCCTTGTTTCTGAAAAAAATGCCGATGTTCTCATTTTTGATGATGATCTGAGCCCGACTCAAATCCGTAACATCGAAAAGACGGTTGATAATAAAGTACTCGACCGAAGCGGACTTATACTTGATATTTTTGCATCGCGTGCAAAAACGGCCGCGGCTAAAACACAGGTTGAGCTGGCGCAGCTTCAATACCTTCTGCCAAGATTAACCCGGTTTTGGACTCACCTATCCCGCCAAAAAGGTGGTATTGGTACAAAGGGTCCCGGAGAAACTCAGATTGAGACAGATCGTAGATTGATCGGTAAGCGTATTTCCACACTTAAAGAAAAGCTCGAAAAGTTAGACCGTCAGCGAACTACTCAGAGAAAAAACAGGGAAGGAATAGACCGTGTTTCCCTTGTAGGTTATACAAACGCCGGTAAGTCTACACTAATGAATGCCTTAACGGATACGGATGTACTGGCAGAAGACAGACTCTTCGCAACACTGGACTCCACAGTACGAAGACTTGAACTGGAAGATCATGAGGTTCTGCTGTCCGATACGGTTGGGTTTATCAGAAAACTGCCTCATAATTTAATTGAGAGTTTTAAATCTACGTTAGATGAAGTCAGGGATGCAGATATTCTGATGCATGTTGTAGATGCTTCATCCAAACTGTTGGAAGACTATATAGATGTGGTAATCGATACGCTCGAAGAGCTGGAAATTGAAGGTAAAAAGATGGTTCTAGTGCTCAATAAAATTGATCAGCTTGAACCCAATAAGCTAATAAGTCTTAAAAAAGAGTATCCCGGTGCCGTATTTGTGTCGGCTGCCAGAGGTATAGGGCTTGGGAAGTTGAAGGAACGGCTGAAGTTGTTGATTGAGGAAGACTACGTGGAATTTGCATACGACGTGCCAATGTCGCATTATAAAGCGGTTGCATACCTTCATGAAGTTGCGGTAATTGATCGCGAACATTTTGAGGGAAATCACGTAACAATAGAAGGCAGTGTTTCAAAAGCAGAACGTGACCGCTTTGAAAGCATCCTGGCTGAAATCCAACCGGTAAAATCACAATAACGTGTTAGCGAAAGAACTGTTAAATACCGAATTTACCCCGCTCAAGCCTGAAGATAAAATCTCAGCAGCTCTGGCTAAGATGGATGCGTGGCAAACCTCAAGAATTCCCGTACGTGATCCATCAACCGGGAAACTGTCCGGGATGATTTCGTTTGAAGACGTTGCCGACAGATCGGATGAATCTTCGGAAGTGAGCACTGTGGAGCTGAACAAAACCATTTATGTTTTTTCAAGCCAACATCTGTTTGAAGTTGCCCGAAGAATGCTGGAATATGAGGTTAGGTTGCTTCCTGTGGTTGATGAGGATGGAGTTTATCTGGGGATTGTAGAGAAAAAGAATGTTTTAGAAGCATTTTCCAGGATGTTGAACATCACAACAACCGGTTCGGTGATTACGGTAGAAGTTCAGAAAGATGATTTTACAATCTCTGAATTGGTCCATCTGATTGAGACGGAAGGAGCGAAAATTCTCGGGCTTACCGTAGATCAGCCGGATGACGATGGTTTGAAAATCCGTATCTCAATAAAAATTAGCCACATTGATACTTCCGCGGTTGTTTCTTCACTGCAGAGGCATGGTTATCTGACGACTACCGAAAACCGTCATGATCTGCTTCAGACAGATATTACATCGCGGGCTGACGAGCTGTTGCGCTATCTGGATATATAGTTTGTAAAATCATCATATTTAGATGATTTGATGTTTTTCTGATTGGTATATTTCACCCCTTGTAAAGAATCTATTATTCTAATACTTACATGAGTCGATCGTTTTTCTTTAACCTTCTAACAGCCTGTTTACTTTTTGTGCCATCTCTTCTGTTTGCTCAGCAGCATCAGGAGTCTTACCAAAAAGAGTTTCAGGAAGCCATTAATCTGTTTGATAAAGGACTTTTTGAGTCCTCTATTCCACTGTTTGAAGCCGCTAAGGTACAGGCGCACAATTCGGTAACAAGAGAAACTGCTGAGTTTTACCTTACCCGGGCACTTATTAAAATTGATTCGACCGGTGTAGGACGGCATGTGGATCGATTTGTTCAAGCTCACCCGACCGGAAACCGATCAGCTGTACTGTTGAAAGAGCTTGGGAATCTCTATAAGGACCAGGGTGATCTTGAGAATGCGATTAAGAGGTTGGATGAAGCTCTGAATTATCCTCAGTCGAATAGTAACAGAGCAGAACTTTACTACACACTGGGCGAACTTTCGGCCCGGCATGGCGATTATGATTTAGCAAGAGGTTACTTTTTAACGCTTTCCGATAATCACAGACGAAGTGAATGGTCGCCTAAAGCACTCTATGCAAGAGGAAGGCTGTTTTTGGAAGAGGAGAAATTTAACGAGTCGGCAGAAGCTTTTGAACTGCTGAGAGAAAGACACCCGTTTGATCCAATGACCAGAAGAATAGGAACCGCCTTGGGTGAGTCCTATTATCAGCAGCGAAATTTTGAAGAGGCTATCCGTGCATTTGAGGATGCTCTTCCACATCTGGATCACGAAAACCGGCAAAAAGCAGTCTACCTGATAGCGGAGAGCTATAACGCGCTGCATCAGTACCAGGATGCCACACGCTTTTACAGGCAGTTTATAAATGCTGCTGAAGAGGGTGATGATTTACGGATTGCACATTATGGACTGGGCTGGGTTTATCACAAGCAGGATATTTACCACTGGGCCGCCCGGTCGTTTGGGGAGGCTGCAGTTGGAGATGATGAACTTGCCAGAAAAGCACTCTACTATAAAGGAGCCAATGAAAAGATGGCGGGGCGTTCAGATCAGGCTATAAATACATTTCGCGAATTTGGCGATCGTTTCCAATACGGCCCGTTTGCAGAACAAGCTTATTTTGAGTGGGCTGTGATTGCATTTGAAGTTGGATTCTACGGAGAAGCGATTGAAGCCCTCAGGCCGCTTGCACAGCGGGCAGATCAACTGGAAAATCCAGGACAAGTAATTACATTTTTAGGTGAGGTTTATTTTGCCAACGGTGAGTATTCAAGGGCGTTAGAAACTTTCGACATCGCTGAAGAACTAACTGATATTGATCCTGAGCTGAAGCGGCAAGCACGATTTCAACGCGCTTGGGTTCAATACAGTAACCAGGCTTACCAGCAGTCACAGCCGGAATTCGAACGGGTTTATAATGACGCTCCCAATATGCCACTTGGCCGGGAAGCACTCTTCTGGAGTGCAGATGCACATTACCAGACAAGGAATTACGGGCCTGCAGCAAATCAGTATGCACGTTTTATCGAAAATTATCCGGACCACGAACTGGTTGGAGCTGCTAAATACGGACTGGGATGGTCATACTTTATGATGGGCGATTTCGAGAATGCAACGGATCCGCTTATAGATTTTCTGGAAAACTACGATCCACCGGAAATAGCTCTTTTTCCTTTCGATACGGATACTCAACTTAGAATCGGTGATGCATACTACGCACAGGGAGAGTACCGCGACGCGCTCAGATACTACAATATGGCAATTGGTGCCGAACCTGGCGGAGACTACGCGATGTTCCAGGTAGCAAACAGCTACTACAGAATGAATCAGAATTTTGAGGCCGTTTCTCAATTCCGCCGTGTATTAAGAATTTATCCATACTCAACACTGCGTGAGCAAGCCCAGTACAACGTGGCGTATATCTATCTGAATACGGGGAATTATGATCAGGCGATTGAAGAGTTTCAAACTGTAATTAATCGCTATCCCGGTACAGAGTGGGCGGCCCGTGCTCAGTATAACATTGGTGATTCATACTACAATGCCGGTAACTACGACCAGGCTATTGAAGCATACAGGCAGGTACTGGAAGATTATCCGCGGAGTAATTACATCATCGAGGCGATTAACGGTATTCAGTTTGCACAACTCTCAGCAGGAGAAAGTGACACATCCACAGAAATACTGGAAGACTTTTTGTCTGACAACCCAACATCTTCTACGGCAGACCGGTTGCGGTTCAGGCAGGCTGAGAACATGATGCAGTCAGGTGATTATCAAGCGGCTGTGGCTGAATTCAGGCAGTATCTCAGAATCACGAATAATCGGCAGCTGGCACCGGATGCTTATATTAACATGGCCGATGCATACATGCGAATCGACGAACGCGAATCCGCTATTGAAGCACTTGAAACGCTGATTAACGACTACCCCGAATCGGATCGTGTTGCAGCTGCACTGGCCGAACTTGGACGACTCCAGTACGAAGAGGGCAACTACAGAGAAGCTCTCAACAGGTATGAACAGCTTATTGAAGCTGACGCTAGATACAGACAGGAAGGAATATTGGGGATGGGAAATGCAAACCTAGCTATGAACAATGTAAATCAGGCCCGCCAAAACTTTGAACAGGTATTATCGATCAACGAAAATAGCGATGCCGCACGCGTTGGTTTGGGAAAAGTTTTATTAAGAGACGATCGGGTTGATGAAGCCAGACGATTTTTTGGCCTTGTAGCTGAAAACAATACCACCGATGTTGGTGCAGAGGCTCAATTCCTGCTTGGCGAAACGTACCTGAATGAAGGTGATATGGAATCAGCGCGTGAGGCATTTTCGCGTGTGCAGGTTCTTTTTGAAGCCTACGATATTTGGGTGGCTGAGGCTCAGTACAAAATAGCAGAAATTCATATTCGCGAAGGACGCAGAGGTGATGCGATCTCTTTACTGGAATCGATTGTAGATCGCTATCCGGGTACTTCAGGGGCAGAAAAAGCTCAAGCTCTTCTAAACAGAAATTAAGTTATGATTCAAAAAACTGAACCTGCAGATAAACTAGCAGGTACTTTGGTGATGCCGCCTGATAAATCTATCTCTCACAGGTCGGCCCTTTTTGCAGCGCTAAGCAGTGATAAGAGTATTATCGAAAACTACTCTGATGCGGCCGATCCGCAGAGTACACTCTCCTGCCTGAGGCAACTGGGAGTTCCTGTTCAAAAAGATGGTAATCGGGTTGTTATTGAAGGTGTTGGGCGTGATGGTTTTAAGAAGCCTAAATCACCGCTTGATTGTGGGAATTCTGGAACAACGATGCGTTTGCTTTCAGGAATTTTAGCCGGCGCCGGTATAGAGTGTGAATTGATTGGTGATGAATCCCTTTCCGCTCGGACAATGAAACGAATAATTGACCCTCTGCGACAGATGGGATGTAGTATTGAGGGGCGTGACCAGAAGTTTGCACCTTTAAAAATTGGCCCTAACACAGGTGTTAAAGCGATGAGATACCCGCTGCCAATTGCCAGTGCACAGCTTAAGTCGTGTGTTCTGTTAGCGGGTTTATTTGGTGAAGAGCCCACAGAAGTTGTAGAGATGGTTCCCAGCCGCGACCATACTGAGCGTTTGTTGAATCTGAAATCTGAGTCTTACGGAACCGGGAAAATTATACGAAGCAGCAAAAGCGACCGGCTACCCGCGCAAAGCTATGTAGTTCCGGGTGATTTCTCCGCGGCTGCTTTCTGGCTTGTAGCCGGATCAATTTATCCGGAGGCAGAACTGAAGTTACAAAAAGTAGGTATCAACCCATCCCGAACGGGGGCTTATCATATCCTTGAAGATATGGGTGCTGATTTTTCAAAGTCGAACAACGGTTTTGCAGGAAGGGAACCGGTGGCGGATATTCGCATCAAATCTGCACAATTAAGTCCGATTAAATTGGATCCTAAACTGATACCTAACTGTATTGATGAACTTCCGGTGCTGATGGTTGCAATGTGTTTTGCGAGTGGCAAGTCTGTAATTTCAGGTGCTGAGGAGCTCAGACACAAAGAAACCGACCGATTATCAGCCATGGCAGAGATTTTAAGTTCGGCCGGTGCTGAAATAGAGCTTCAGAAAGATGGAATGATTATTTACGGAGATCCTGACTTTACCCCGAGACCGTCTCGTTTCAACTCGTACCACGATCATCGAATGGCGATGGCAGCAGCAGTCCTCTCTATCCGTTCTTCCGGTATCTGTGAAATTGAGGGAGCGGAATGCACCTCGATATCCTATCCTGAATTCTGGACACATTTGCACAAGCTTACCCAATCGTAGTTGCCAATTTGACAACGGCAATTAATTCCGCTTATCTCTATGTCAATACGTCAGTGATCAACCAGATCAACTGAGGTTGGCATTGAGGTTGCTCATAAAGGAATAAAATCGAAAACTATTATGAGCAACTTTAGCATAGATTTGGAAAAACAGTTATCAAAACTCGGCAGAGATATTCAGCAACTGGTTGAACGAGCTGTACCTGCACAAGGTAATGTAAGTTTTCAACCTCGCTGCGATGTAGCAGAAAGTGATCAAACATATTCAATTCTCATGGATCTGCCCGGAATGTCGAAGGAGCAGGTCTCCATCACATTGAAAAATGGTGTGTTAACCATCAGTGGAGACAGGGAGCTATACCTCGAAGATGATGAAGAACTGGTTAAAAGCGAGCGCAGACAAGGTTCGTTTTCCAGAGCTTTCGCACTGCCTGAACATTCTGATACATCATCAATAAGTGCTGTTTTTAATGATGGTGTGCTAAAAGTGAGCGTTTCAAAAAAAGTTTCGGAAGAGGATGGCGACAGCCAGTCCATTCCAATCAAGTAAACAGTTTATAAGAATAAAAAGTAAAACAAGGATAAAATTATGGGTAAAATAATCGGTATAGACTTAGGTACAACAAACTCCTGCGTTTCAGTAATGGAAGGCGGAGAACCTGTTGTAATACAGAACTCAGAGGGTGGCAGAACAACACCTTCTGTAGTTGCATTTTCAAAAGATGGAGAGCGCTTAGTGGGTGCGCCTGCAAAACGTCAGGCTATAACAAATCCAGATAAAACAGTTTCTTCTATAAAACGCTTCATGGGACGTATGTTTGGTGAAGTGAAAGATGAAATTGATCAGGTTTCATACAAAGTTGTTAAAGGCGACGATGGAACTGCCCGTGTGGAAATTGACGATCGCAAATACGCTCCACAGGAAATTTCTGCGATGGTGCTGCAAAAAATGAAACAGACCGCAGAAGAGTACCTTGGCGAAGAAGTAAAAGAAGCCGTGGTAACCGTACCTGCATATTTTAATGATGCACAGAGAAAAGCGACACAGGAAGCCGGAAAAATTGCCGGACTGGATGTAAAACGAATCATTAATGAGCCAACAGCTGCATCACTGGCATATGGTCTCGATAAGAAAGATCAAGATCAGACGATTATTGTCTATGACCTTGGTGGTGGTACATTTGATGTTTCTGTTCTGGATCTGGGAGACGGTGTATTTGAAGTGAAATCTACCAGCGGTGATACTCACCTTGGCGGCGACGATTTTGACCAGCGTGTGATTAACTTCCTCGCCGATGAGTTCAAAAAAGATGAAGGTATCGACCTGAGAAAAGATCCAATGGCGATGCAGCGATTGAAAGATGCTGCTGAAAAAGCCAAAATTGAGCTGTCAAGCTCGCAGAAAACCAATGTAAATCTTCCGTTTATAACTGCAACCGATTCCGGGCCAAAGCATTTAAATATCGATTTAACACGCTCAAAATTTGAGCAACTGGTTGATGATCTGGTTAAGAAAACAATTACACCGTGTGAAAAAGCACTGAAAGACGCCGGAATTACCAAGAATGAAATCGATCAGGTTATACTGGTGGGTGGTTCAACTCGTATTCCGAAGATTCAGGAAGTTGTGAAGGAATTCTTCGGTAAAGATCCGAGCAAAGGTGTGAACCCGGATGAAGTTGTTGCCGTTGGTGCTGCAATTCAGGGTGGAGTTCTGACAGGAGATGTTGATGATGTTGTCCTTCTCGATGTAACTCCGCTTACCTTGGGTATTGAAACTCTTGGTGGCGTGATGACCAAGCTGATTGAGTCGAACACGACGATTCCTACCAGCAAGAAAGAGACATTCTCAACGGCTGCTGATAACCAAAGCAGTGTGGAAATTCATATTCTGCAGGGTGAGCGTGCCAAAGCGCAGGACAACCGAACGCTCGGACGCTTCCACTTGGATGGAATTCCACCGGCACCGCGCGGAGTTCCACAAATTGAGGTTACCTTCGATCTGGATGCCAACGGTGTTCTGAATGTAAGTGCGAAAGACAAAGGCACCGGAAAAGAGCAGAGCATCCGAATTGAATCATCTTCCGGTCTGAGCGAAGAGGAGATCGAGAAAATGAAGAATGCGGCAGAAGAGCACGCGGACGAGGATAAGAAAATCCGTGAGAGAATTGAAACGCTCAACAAAGCAGACTCGCTGATCTTCTCAACTCGTAAGCAGCTGGATGAGCATAAAGACAAGATTTCGGATGATAACAAAACCAAAATCGAAGATGCGCTTAACAAGCTCGAAGAACTTCACAAAGAAGAGAAAGTGGAAGAAATCGAGCCTGCTATCGAGGAACTGAATCAGGTTTGGGCTGCAGCTTCGCAGGAGATCTACCAGGCTGCAGAAGCTGAACAGCAAGCCGAAGGAGCTGCACAAGACGGAGCGGCCGGAGCTGAAGAATCAGCCGAAGGTGACGATGCCGTTGATGCAGACTTCGAGGTTGTGGACGAAGATGAGGACGACAAGAAGTAAATCGTCCATTGTTTTGATTAATTAATGAAAAAGCCTTCTCAGTAAATGGAGAGGGCTTTTCTTTTAACAGGTGTAGACGAAATAGGCTATATTGTGCATCCGGAAAAAAGTTGAATTCTTGAAGCTATAAAGAGAAGATTTATCAATGAAAATTTTAGGAATTGAGTCCTCATGTGATGAAACAGCTGCGGCGGTATGGTCGGATGGTAAAATTCTGTCCAACGTGATCGCTTCTCAGTCGATCCATGAACAGTTCGGGGGAGTTGTGCCGGAGCTCGCATCGCGGGCTCATCATAAAACGATCTGGAAGACGGTTCAGCAGGCGCTGAATGAAGCTGAACTGGCGGTAGAGCAGGTTGATGCAATAGCGGTAGCTCAGGGTCCCGGTTTGATGGGGTCTCTGTTGGTTGGGTTGAGTTTTGCGAAAGGATTGGCACTCACATATAAAAAACCTCTGATTGGAATCAACCACATCGATGCTCATCTGTATGCCAATTTCATTGAGCATGAAGAGAAATACCCTTTTGTAGGTTTGATTGTATCCGGCGGACATACCCGACTGGTTTATGTTGATAAGGCTTTCAATCATGAGCTATTGGGAGATACACGGGACGATGCGGCCGGGGAAGCATTTGATAAAATAGGAAAGCTACTTGGTCTGCCTTATCCGGCCGGACCGGTAGTGGATAAATTAGCTAAAGAGAGTAATCCTCAATTTCATGACTTTCCGCGATCGATGATCAACAAAGGGTTGGATTTTAGCTTCTCCGGGCTGAAAACCAGTGTTCTTTACTACACGCAGGAGAAAGGAGATGAATTTGTGCAAAATCATCTGAATGATATTTGTGCCAGCGTTTCTGCAGCTATAACAGATGTGTTGGTAGCAAAGCTGAAGCGAGCTGTGAAAAAGAAAAAAGTGAATCATGTGATGCTGGCAGGCGGTGTTTCTGCAAACTCCATGTTAAGAAAAAAGATGTCTCAATTTGCAGAAGGTCAAGATTTGGATCTCATGATTCCGGCACTCCAGTATTGTACGGATAATGCAGCGATGATTGCTGTGACGGGGGCATTAAAAGCTCGTGACGGGATGTTTGACGACTATCGCCTCAAACCATACGCGAGAGTGAGTTAAAGGGGAATTCATTCAAAACTGAGTCTTAAAATCCATATCTTAAGTCGAAATATAATTGATCACCATAACTGACTAACTTATGTATAATGTTGTATTGATTCCCGGAGACGGAATCGGAAAAGAGATTACAAATTCGGTTACAAAAATTTTAGATACAGCCGGCGCAAAAATTAACTGGATTGAGTGCAAAGCCGGGGAAGGGGCAAATGATGAACTGGGGACTCCGCTGCCTGAAGAGACAATAGATGCGATTAAAAAACATCGTATTGTATTGAAAGGTCCACTCACTACACCGGTTGGTGCCGGTTTTAGGTCCATTAATGTTGCTCTGCGCCAGAAATTTAATTTATACAGTAATATACGTCCGGCTCGGTCGCTTCCAAATATCGACAGTCCTTTCCGCGAAGTTGATATGGTTATGTTTCGTGAAAACACCCAGGGGCTTTACATCGGAAAAGAGCATTGGGTTGGTGATGATGAGAAGCATGCTGAGAGTATAGCGGTTGTAACCCGGGAGGCCAGCGAAAATATTATACGAGCCGCTTTTGACTATGCGAAAAAGCGTGGCAGAAAAAAAGTAACTCTTGTTCATAAAGCTAACATCCTCAAGCTTACAACAGGTCTTTTCCTTAAAATTGGAAAAGAAATTGCAAAGGATTATCCTGAGATTGAGTTTGAAGATCTGATTGTAGATAACATGGCAATGCAGATGGTTCTGCGTCCGCAGCAGTTTGATGTTATTGTTACAACAAACCTGTTTGGTGATATTCTTTCTGATCTGGCTTCGGGTCTGGTTGGTGGATTAGGCGTGACCGGAGCTGCCAATATTGGAGACGACGCTGCGATGTTTGAAGCAGTTCACGGTTCAGCACCGGATATTGCAGGTAAAGGACTTGCCAATCCTACTGCACTTCTGTTCTCGGCGCTTCTGATGCTTGAGCATCTGGGTGAAGAGAGATTGTCGGAGAAAATCAGATCAGCAGTATACACTGTTCTGCAGGAACACAAAAAAGAGTGTACAAAGGATATTGGCGGAGAAGGAAATACCGAAAGCTACACAGAGGCGATCTGTAAGCTTTTAAGGGATTAAATATCTCTGTCGAATCAAGGTATCTTAAAGGCCGTGTGATTTTCATACGGCCTTTTCTGTTTTTAATCGTTCAACTCTACGAAATTTACCTGCTTTGTATCTGTATCAAACAGGGCAATGAGCGGATCCTGTTCAAAACCATTTACACTTCCAGGATTGATTGTGATGGTGTCTCCGGCTGCCCCAACATTGGCCTGATGTGTGTGTCCTGAAATGACTACATCATACTTACCGCAAGTTTCAAGACTTTCAGTAATCTCGGGATAGGTGCCGTGGTATACCGCAAACTTTAGCTTATCCGCTTTGAATGTGAAAAAGTCCCCGTGCAGTGTGGCTCCGATCTCATCAAACTTTTTCATAAGAAGGAATTTGTCGCCGTCATTATTTCCAAATATTCCCTCCAGCGGCAACCCCTTAAAGAGTGGAATTGTAAAAGGACTGCAATAGTCGCCCGCATGAATAACTTTACTCACGTTCAGTTCTTTGAGTTTCTGAACGGCTCTTCTAATATGTTCTACGTGATCGTGTGAATCTGAACAGATGCCAATGAGCATATAGTGTAAATTTTAATCAGTTTTCTCTTAAGCAAACAAAAAGCCGGGAAAGAATAAAGCTCAAAATGTTATCAACATTAAGCAGTAAAAATAATATAGCGGGCTTAAGCTTTTGATCAGGATTTCTTACCTTTATCAACCGAAAAAGTATCTATCCTTATTAAAAAAGAACAGTTTATGTCAGTTACGAAAGATGATGTTTATTACGTGGCCCATCTTGCACGACTTCAATTAGATGATAAAGAAGCTGAAAGTCTTCAAAAAGATATGAATAATATCCTGGGCTACATCGAAACCCTTAATGAACTGGATACTTCTGATGTTGAACCGCTTGAACATGTAACTGAAGTGATCTCCAGCGAATTTAGAAAAGATGAGGCGAAAGAGCCTCTGAGTCATGAAGACGCTTTAAAAAATGCTCCAGATGCCGACTCTGACTACTTTAGAGTTCCAAGGGTTATTGAGTAGTCATATTTGATTTGAGTCACTTTTCAATACTAATTTAATTTCATACATGGCTTCCAAAAAAAGTAAGGGCAGAGAAACCAAGGTTCAAAAACCTGATTTTTGGGAGTCGCTTTCCGAGCGAAAAAAGCATCTCATCTGTTTAGCGTTCTTGTTTATACTGCCCACTATTCTGTTTTATGCCTCCGTTCTTGGCGGACAGCAGTACATGGGGCACGATGTGATTCAGTGGAGAGCCGGAGCTGAATCTTTGATACAGCATCAGGAACAGTATGATGAGACGGCTCACTGGGCGACCAACATGTTTTCCGGAATGCCGGCAACTACCATTTCACACCCGCCGCAAATCAGCAATCTCGATAACACACTGTTGAGGTTTCTTCAGTTTATCTATCCCGCGGCAGAGATGTGGATTCTTCTGGGCGGTGCTTATCTGATGTTTATACTATTGGGAGCCAGACCGTTATCAGCTGTTTTTGGTGCGATAATTATCGGCTTCACCACCTACATTCCAATTATCATCGGGGCCGGCCACAATGCGAAGTTTATTGCCTACATCTATATTCCATGGTTGTATAGCAGCTATTTGATGATTACCAGATCAAAGTGGAATTTCTGGCTGGCACTATTTCTGTTTGCCTGGGCATTGACTTTACACCTGCGCGCCTACCACCCTCAGGTTACCTATTTCTTCCTCTTTCCGTTGGGAACTCTCTTTTTATACGACCTTGCAAAGGCGATACGCGAGGGTGAGGTTAAGCCTTTTGCTATCCATACCGGATGGCTTGTTGCGGCTGCCATTATTGCGGTTTTAGTCACAATTCAGCAGTACTGGAGTACACTGGAATACTCTGCATTTAGTATGCGCGGAGGTTCAGAACTTGCAGGCAATGAAGGGCTTGCAAGAGAGTATGCTTTTGCATGGTCGCAGGGATGGGGCGAGCTGCTTACGCTTCTCATTCCGGGTGCGTACGGTGGCTCTGAGCTTTACTGGGGCCCTAAAACCTTTACAAGCGGTCCGCACTACTTTGGTGCACTGGCCTTTCTCTTTTTTGTTGTTGGTACGCTCAAATCCAATCATAAATTGAAGTGGGTATTTCTTGGGCCGGGCATTGCCACTCTGCTCTTTTCATTAGGTGAACATTTCGGTGCACTTAACAACCTTATGTTCGCCTATTTTCCTCTGTTCGATAAGTTCAGGGTTCCGGAAATGTGGTTGATGATCACTGTTTTCTGTTTCTCAGTTCCGGCAGTTTTTGGTATGGATTGGATTTTAGATCAGATAAAAAAGAAAAATACTGTACAGTGGAAAAAGCCTGTCTTCGTTGCTTCGGGTTTTGCGATTGTTGTGATTTTGATTGGCTTCCAGTTCTTATCGTTCGAAAAGCCCGGCGAAAGAGAACAAATTGCTCAGCAAATTGCTGCACAAAATGAAGTTCCTGTGGACGATCCCCGGGTTTCACAAGCGGTAAATCGCTATTTGCAAAATGAGATGATCCCACAGCGAGAGGAGCTGGCAAGAGGCGATACACTTCGTTTTGCATTTCTATTTTTTGCCGGTGTGGCAATTTTATTTGCAGTAGGAATGCAGAAGCTGTCGGTCTCCTCCGGTGGCATGATGTTTTGCGTACTGTTGGCGTTCGATTTATTGAGGGTAGATCAGCGCTACATGAGCGAACGCTCACTGGTAAGCCAGGATCTTGAAAGGGAGCAGGTTATTGAGAGAAATGAGCGACCCATTGACCGTTTTTTACAAGAGAACGTTGCGACGGATGAAAACTGGAAATACAGGGTGCTGCCTTTGATCGACAGTCCGTTCAACAACGCGATACCTTCCTATTTTTATCCAACCGTAGGCGGATATTCCGGAGCAAAGCTTGCTTACTATCAGGATATGATTGATGAAGCGTTTTTTACCGGAACATTTGGCATCAATACAGGAGTGTTGAATATGTTGAATGTGAAGTACCTATCGGCGCAGGGGGTATTCAATATTCCGGGATTTGAAGCGGTCTATCAAGGGCAGGGTGGCGTTGTGCTGGAAAACCAAAATGTACTTCCAAAAGCGTGGTTTGTAAATCGTGTTGAAACGGTAGATACTCAAGTCGATATTTTAAACCGTGTTTCGCAGGATTTTAATCCTCTGGATGTAGCCTTTGTAAGTGAAGAGATAAACGACTTTTCAGCGACAGGTGAGAATACAGTTTCGGTAAGCAACTATAATGCGAACGAAATAGAACTTCAGATCAGTACGGAAGCTCCCGGATTTCTGGTACTCAGCGAAATCTGGTATCCGAAAGGTTGGGAGGTGAATTTAAACGGTGATTCTATCGAAATGATTCGAACAAACTATGTGCTGCGAGGTTTCGAAATTCCGGCGGGTGATCATATACTAACCATGAAACTTGAGCCTGTTTGGTACAGAACGGGCAATCGGCTATCTGCCGCCGGTACATTCTTGTTATTTGGCCTGGGCATTTTCGGGCTTTATGCTCAGTATCGAAGAAAAAATAAAACTGATTAATTTGAAGCAAACGATCAGCGACTTGATGGCAACACTCTTTCCGGATCAGTGGAAAGGGTATGCCGAGCTCAAATATTGGAAAAAGAGAAAAGAGAAAGAGGGAGAGTTATCCAAAGAGCATTATCAATTTTTCTATACAACGCACTTTAATCTCAGTGATAAAGATTATGAAAACCAACGGGTATTAGACATTGGGTGCGGCCCCCGCGGAAGTTTAGAGTGGGCTGATATGTGTAAAGAGAGAGTTGGACTGGATCCCTTAGCTAATCAATATCTGGAACTGGGTGCTAAGCAACACGATATGGAGTACGTTGCAGCACCATCAGAAGAGATCCCATTTCCTGACTCCCATTTTGATATCGTCTGCGCATTCAATTCACTGGATCATGTATCTGATCTGCATCAAACCATTTCAGAAATTAAACGAGTAGCAAAACCGGGGGGACTTTTTCTGCTTTTGGTAGAAATTAATCACGAGCCAACCAATTGCGAGCCTCACATGGTTACGCCTCAAATTGCAGATCAATTTAAACCGGAGTTTGAGCCCATAAATTTGAGAGTCTACAAGCCCGATGAAAGCGGTCTTTATGAATCAATTGAAAAGAACAGGCTCTTTCCGCACCCCTTAAAAGTAACGGAACCGGGTTGGCTTTCCGTGAAGTTTAGTGTGCCAGAGTAAAGACTGTTCAGATCTAATTACATGAACAGCTTTCGGGTAATCTCTTTGAATAGAAGCTGCGACGGAACCGACCTGAACATTTCAAGCCATCCCACACTCTCACCCTTTGTCAGTTTAATGCGATAGTGCTGATACTTCTTCTGAGCAGCGCTCATTTTACTTTGGTGCTTATTGAAACAGGCAAGGTATCCTTCAATCTGTTTATCTGAGGTGGTTATACTCTCCCGGTCGTCACTCATGTTTACTACCTGAAGTGTGTGCGGTGCGGTTTTGATCGGCCCAAAATCGTGTGCAAGGCGAATCCATAGATCATAATCCTGGGCAGATGGCAGGTTTTCATCATAGCCGCCAACAGCTTCGAGATACTCTCTCTTTGTAAGTATCTGATTGCCAACCTGATTGTAAAAAAGAAGGTCCTGTAGTGTTATTACCGGTTTCTTTTTCCAAACTATCTCCTTTCCGCCAAAATCCATCCGATCGTTGGAAGTAACGGCTGCATAGCCCTCCTCAAATTCATCCAGAAGATACTCTACTCTTTTGGGCCGCCAGAAGTCATCATCATCCAGGCCTGCTATAAATTCCCCTGATGAGTTTTGAATCGCTATGTTACGGCTGGCAGCTGCTCCTTTGGATTCATTATTTCGAATACTCTTTAAATTTTTATGCTCTTTTTGCAGCCGTTCAAGAAGGTCCGGTGTGGAGTCATCTGATGCATCGTCTACAACAATAATTTCTATATTTTGCCAGGTTTGATCCAGAACGGAATCGATAGCCCGCTCCAGTAACTCCGCACGGTTGTGAGTAGGGATGATAGCCGAAACTAAAGGTTGGGGTAGATTCTTTTCACTCAATTTTCTTCTGCTTCCATTTCGTTATATTTGTTGCCGAACAAAATACATATGAATAACCACACATCCATAACAATCGCAATTTGCACCTATAACAGGGTAGATTATTTAAAAGATACACTACAGGATCTGTCAGTTCAGACTGCTGACCGGAATCGATATGAGATTTTGGTGATAAACAACAACTGCACGGATCACACACAGGAAGTGTGTACTGATTTTAAGAAAGAACATTCGGAGCTGAATTTCAGAGTAGTAGCAGAAAAGGAACAGGGTTTGTCTTATGCCAGGAATCGGGCTCTGAAAGAAGCTGATTATGATGCTATTCTATACATCGATGATGATGTATATCTGCCTGATGATTTTGTAGAGACTGCTCTCACCAAGTTGAAGAGATACCCCTCTGTAAAATGTGCAGGCGGACGCATACTGGTTTCATTTGATGAAGAGAGTCCCGACTGGATTCCAAAAGAGCTGATGCCGATGTTTGGACTACACGATCTGGGTGAAGGTGACCGGCGATATCCTTCATCAAACTTTCCCCGGGGCGGAAACATGCTGATTCATAGAGAGCTTTTCAATAAGTACGGAGGCTTTTCCACAAACCTGGGCAGAGTCGGTAAAAAACTTCTTGGCAGTGAGGAGAAAGCATTTTTTGAGAAAGTAAGAAAGGGTGGTGAAGAGATTTACTACTGGGGTGAGTTAAAACTACATCATCGAATAGGCCCGGATCGATTGAAGCAAGACTATTTAAAAAAACAGTCCATCGGGATTGGTATGAGCGAGAGATATCGCTTACCGGGTAGCGCAGAAAGAATTGGGAAACTTATGAGCGAACTATTAAAATTTGGAGCGAGCATCATTTTGAGTATTCTATACCTGATTAGAGGGAAAGTAAAAGCCTCTCGATTTATTCTTCAGTTCAGAGTTTGGGTTCTGAGAGGGTTTTTAAAAGGTGACATATAAACAGTGATAATAGAATTGTAAAACCGGATACGACCTTTGGGCATTATTGTCAGACAGAGCATCTTTAACAGTATCATCACCTATATAGGTATCGGTTTAGGTTTTATCCTTACAGTGCTTCTCTATCCCCATATTCTTGATCCTGAGCAGTATGGGCTTACGCGGGTCTTAATATCGGCATCTCTGATTTTTTCACAATTTGCCCATTTGGGATTCCAGAACCTTGTCCTTCGCTATTACCCCTTCTTTAAGGAGGCAAGCGAAAAAAATCATGGATTCCTTTTCTGGGTGATTACGGTACCTTTTGTCGGGTTTGCGATTTTTTCGATCCTGTTTTTTCTGTTTGATGATCTGTTGGTCCAATTCTATTCAGACCGCTCACCGCTTTTTATCAGTTACTATCTGTGGATACTGCCACTCACGCTCTTTATTCTCTACTTTGAAGTGCTGAATAACTATCTGAGATCTCTTCGGGACTCAACCACGGGGTCGTTTGTTAATGAGGTATCTCAGCGTCTCTTTGCAATGATCTTTCTGGGGCTCTACTTCTTTGAGTGGATCACATTTCCGCAATTTATTCTGCTGTTTGTGGTAAGCTACGCATCCCAGCCTCTTTTGATTTTACTTCAGATCATTAGAAAAGGTGAATTCCAGATCAGACCAAATTTCGAAATTCTCCGAAAGCCGCTTGTGCGCGGTATGGCCAACTATACCCTCTATTCGCTTCTCGGTGGACTTACAACCGTATTGGTTTGGAATGTAGATATTCTGATGCTCGGTTCGATGGCCGGGCTAGATAGCACGGCGATTTATGCAATAGCTTTCTATATAGGGTCCGTAATTGCGGTTCCTCAGCGATCTATTGAGAAAATTGCCGGCCCGATGATTTCAGATTTTATAAAAAAGAAAGACTGGAAAGGAGTTGGCGAAATTTACAGGAAAACATCACTTAACCAATTACTGCTGGGGTTTCTTCTATTCGGTTTAATATGGAGCGCAGTAGATGAGCTTTTTATGCTGCTTCCTGAGGTATACAGTGCCGGCAAATGGGTGGTGTTTATTATTGCAATTGGAAAACTGATTGAGGTGGGAAGCGGAGCTAATAGCGTCATTTTATTGAACTCAAAACATTACAGAGTAAGTTTCTATACCAATATTATCCTCGTTTTTATAACGATTGCTGCCAACTACATCCTTATTCCAATGTACGGAATTGAGGGAGCTGCCATCGCCTCTGCACTGGCACTCTTAGTTTATAATGGCGTTAAGTATATCTACATTCGATTAAAGATTGGCTTGACTCCGTTTTCATTCAACACAATGATAGTATTAGGTTTGGGAATAGTGGCGCTATATCTGTCAGCCGGCGTACAGATTTTTTCAAACTTCTGGATAGATACACCTCTTCGAATGATTCTCTTTCTCACCCTGTTTTTAGTCCCGGCGCTCTACTTTAAGCTATCGCCGGATTTAAATAATTTAATTTCGAACCTGTTTAAGGTAACACAAGATGAAAGCACTTCTGGTTGATCAACATTCAGAAAGCCCAACTATGAAACTGGGTGAATATCCTGATCCCGAGCCCGGCGATCACGAATTACTTGTGAAGATCAAATCTACGGCGTTGAACCGGGCAGATCTGCTCCAAAAGAAAAGTAAATATCCGGTCCCTGAAGGTGAGTCACCTATTATGGGACTTGAAATGTCAGGTATAGTAGAGGCAGTTGGAAAAGGTGTTCGTAGATTTAATGAAGGAGATTGTGTGTTTGGTTTGCTTGGAGGAGGAGGTTATGCCGAGTACTGCACAATTCATGAAGAAATGGCAATTCCGATGCCCGATTATCTGTCGTTTGAAGAGGCTGCAGCTATCCCGGAGGTTTTTTTAACTGCATATCAGGCTTTGATGTGGTTGGGAGAATTGAAAGAAAAAGAAACGGTTTTAATTCATGCAGGAGCAAGCGGTGTAGGAACGGCGGCCATTCAAATCGCTAAAAAAATAAAAAAAGCTCAAATTGCGGTTACTGCGGGAAGTAAAGAGAAACTGGAGCTCTGCCGATCATTGGGTTCTTCACTTCAGGTAAACTATAAAGAACAGGATTTTTCGGAAATGATTCGGGAAAATTTTGGTAAAAATAGTATTGATCTGATCATCGATTTTGTAGGATCTCCATATTGGGAAAAAAATATTGATAGCCTCTCAATGGACGGACGATTGGTATTTCTGTCTATGCTCGGTGGTGCTAAGGTAAAGGAAATGAACCTGGTTCCGATCTTAAGAAAACGGCTTACCGTTCGCGGATCTACATTGCGTAACCGCTCGTCTGAATATAAAATGAAATTGACCGCAGAGTTTTGGAATAACACAAGAGAACTATTTGAAAAAGAACAGATCACGCCTGTGATAAGTGCAATATTTGACTGGCAGGATGTGGAGAAAGCTCATAAAATGATGAGTGATAATAAAAATGCCGGGAAGATCATTCTAAATAGGATGTAGCGAGTTAGATAGATTTAACGAAATTCTGTGATTGTTAGTCAGATCTATAGGCATAAATGCGTAGGTTCCGCTATTCTTTAAATAAGAAACGTTTTACAGACCTGTTTTATCAAAATGGTGTATAAAATATTTAATTCGATAGTTATAATGCTCGCTTTTTCGGTGGCCGCAGTTGCGCAGTCATCCGACATGGAACTTGATGTTAGAATGGATTCTGGTTTTTCGCAAAAGAATCTTTCTGAAATGTTTAGCGCGGTGATTGAGCAAAATAATTTATCTCAGTTTTTTCAAATTTCTGCCGAAAATAGAACACGCGGAATACTGAGGAATAATTCTGTAATTCTTGAAATACAAAGTGAAGTTTTTGGCACTATTTTAACAGCAGAACAATCATCATCCGGTACTTTTAGTCTGAATCCGGGTGGGCAAATTACCTTTTCAAATCTGAATATAACAGATATCTCAAATTTGGAGATTCAGGGTGAACCCGAGTTTGATCTGTTGATTACATCGAATGGAAGGAAACTAATTCAAAACTTGAGAAGAGGTTACCTGATTAGTGACGATCTTTTTACTCTAAATGTTAAAATAGTGCGGAATTTGATGAATGAAGAGGAAATCTTGACTCAAGAGTCGATTTCGTTTCAGACATCTCTGGATGAAAGTGAACTGTTTATTGAGACAGACCGTGAGATTGTAGATGAATTAAGGGGTTTAAATGTATCAACTGATGCTCCGGAGTTTTCTTGGATCGGAGAACAAAACAGGCCGTACAGACTGTTAATTATTGATACAGATCGTGCACAAAATGTAGATGCACTGTTCTCAGAAAGATTTGCCAGAGAACACTCTGAAGGTGATATACGTAATGAGCAAACCGGAGTGGTTTTGGATGTGATGGCCAGTCAACCAAGCTATCAAATACCCGATCGATTTGCAGGACTTTTTGAGCCGGGCAAAACATATGCATGGCAGGTACAAACAACCAAACAGACTGTTCAGGAAACTGTTGTTCAAGCCTATACGGATCGGCTTCAGTTTACAACAAGTTTCCCAATTGAAGGAGAAATTCGTGAATTACTGGTTAATATTTTCGGTGAGCAACGAACCAATGAATTTGTAGAAAACGGCCTGCTGCTTGATCAGATAGAGATAGACGGTGTAACCTACTCGAAAGAGGAAGTACTTAGAGTTCTGAGAGAAATGGCAGGAAAAATTGAAAAGAATCAATTAAAAGTAGTTAGCTAACAAAAGGTGGCAGTAATGAAAAAATTAATTATAACACTCGTAGTAATAGGGGCAGTCGTAACCGGAATTATCTTGATGTTATCAGACAGCAGCGATGGAATCTATGAAGAGCCGGTACTGAATGAAACAGATGATGAAGTTGCATTTGTAAGGAGGTATGTACCTTCAGTTACGGTAACCAATGTGGCGTACGCCGATTCATTACAGGAAGTTGGAAGAGCATTAATCTCCGGGGATACACTAACCACCGGAAATACCGGATACGCAATGGTTCTTTTTCTGGATGAATCTATAGCAAGGGTGAGTCCATCGTCTCAGATGGTAATTCGAAGTGAACTCAACCCGGAAAGAAATCTGAATTTACGTACTCATGTAGGCATGTTACTTGGCGGTATGTTCCTTGATGTAGAGAGCCGACCGGATCGTGAGTTTGAAATAACCACGACTCGTGCGGTAGCGTCTGTTAAAGGAACACGCTTTGGAGTAACGGCCGATGATAAAATCTGGGTAGAAGAAGGGGAGGTAGAAGTAACCATAAGAGAGACCGGCGAAGTTCGTTTGCTGGTGAATAAAATGTACCTGCAAGTAGATGCAGATGGCACCGTAGATAGCGGTGAGTTGACTGACCAAGAGCTGGCAGAGTTGGCTGATGAATTCCAAATTCTTGAGAGTGATTTGATCGAACGGGAAATGAAGATTCAGTTTAGAAACAGATCAGGAGATACTGTGGAAGAACAGATCAGAGTGTTCGAACAATCGGAATCATCAAATGAATAAACTCTGTCTTTAAGCATTAAGGCCTCTTTTCATGATAAATGGGAAGAGGTTTTTTTGTTTGATCTATACGAATTCCTTTCTTAAGCCGATCTATCTTTTTGTATTTTTAGCTCATGAAAATAAAAGAGCTTCAAAAAATTGCTGTAATCGGTGGGGGAGCCGCCGGTTTTTTTACAGCTATAAATGCTGCAAGACAAAACCCGAAACTGGATATCACCATATTTGAGAAATCGAGAGAGGTGTTGTCGAAAGTACGAATATCTGGTGGAGGACGCTGCAATGTAACTCATAACTGTTTCGACCCGGAGTTGCTATCTCGTCACTATCCGAGAGGAGAAAAAGTACTGCGCTGGAGTTTTGAACAGTTTCAGGCCAGTGATACCGTGGAGTGGTTTGAGGAGCGGGGCGTTAAATTGAAAGCCGAAGACGACGGGCGAATGTTTCCGGTAACGGATGATTCACAAACCATTATCGATTGTCTGATGAGTGAAGCCCGGAAGTATGGAGTAAAGATACGTACAAAAACGAAGGTTGAAGCAGTGGTTCCGGAATCGGATGGTGGTTTTCAGCTCTCTATAAGTAAAGAGAGTCCGCAGAAGTTTGATGCCGTTGTGATTGCAACGGGCGGATACAATCGGGAAAAGGCTTATGGATGGCTCAAATCTTTGGGGCATTCGGTTTACTCTCCGGTACCTTCCCTTTTTACTTTTAACTTTCGTGAAAAAGTACTGTCTGATTTGTCCGGAATATCTGTAAAGAATGCTCACGTAAAAATTGAACAACTTCCTTACGAAGAAGCAGGACCGGTTCTTATTACGCACTGGGGCTTGAGCGGCCCTGCTGTTCTGAAAATATCTGCCTGGGCTGCGCGGGATTTGCACGATCTGGAGTATCGGTTTGATGTTTTGGTGAACTGGGTTTATCCCGACAATGAACATGAGGTTCGTGACGCACTGATTAGGCTGCGTGATTCAAACGCCCGGAAAACTGTGTCGAAGCAGGATTATTTTTCATTCCCCAATAGATTGTGGGAGCGGTTTCTGGAACTCTCGGGAATTAAAACAGATAAGCGATGGGCAGATCTTTCAAATAAGGAGATCCATGATCTGACACAGACTCTATTTAGAAGTCGGTACAATATTCAGGGTAAAACCACCTACAAAGAGGAGTTTGTGACTTGTGGTGGAATTCCATTAAATGAGGTTGATCCGGATACGCTTGAGAGTAAAAAAGTCCCCGGTTTATATTTTGTGGGAGAGGTTCTGGACATAGATGGGGTAACCGGTGGGTTCAACTTTCAGGCCGCTTGGACCAACGGCTGGCTGGCGGCGAATGCTATTTCTAGTCTTGAGCCGTGAGTCTTGAGAAGATATCAAGACTCGATCTATGACGATTGGAAGATTATTGGTTTAGTTATATTTAGACGCTGCCAGGATCAGCTATCGCTGAACGCTGACAGGTCGATGTAGCACGACTCGGATTATCTACAAATACTTACTCGCGATATTTGCCAGTGTGGAACGCTCACCTTTCTCCAGGTTGATGTGAGCATAGATATCATTGTTGTGTATTCGGTCAATCATATAGGAGAGGCCATTGGTTTGGGTATCCAGGTACGGGGTATCGATCTGGAAAATATCTCCGGTAAAGATAATCTTCGTGTTTTCACCGGCGCGTGTGATAATCGTTTTAATCTCGTGGGGTGTCAGGTTCTGTGCTTCATCAATGATGAAAATCACGTTATTCAATGAACGTCCGCGAATGTAGGCAAGTGGCTCAATGGAGAGTTTTTCGGTCTGAACCAGTTCATCTACTTTCTTGTACTGCGCGCTGCTCTCTTTATACTGGTTTTTGATGATGCTCAGGTTATCCCACAACGGCTGCATATAAGGATCGATTTTAGATTTTACATCCCCCGGTAAGTATCCGATATCGCGGTTGCTCAGCGGAACAATGGGCCGCGCGAGGTAGATCTGCCGATACTCCCTTCGCTGTTCGATTGCTCCGGCCAGGGCCAGAAGAGTTTTACCCGTACCTGCAGCCCCGGTGATGGTTACCAGTTGAATCTCAGGATTCATAATGGCATGAAGCGCAAACGTCTGCTCGGCATTTTTTGGAGTGATCCCATAAGCGCTCATCGGCTTGATCAGCTCCACACTTTCATTTTTGGAGTTGTAATGCCCCAAAGCCGAACTGGAGTGGTTTTTCAGAATGTAGTAGTGATTGCTGATCGGATCACTTTTTTCCAGCTTGCTGTGTTTGACATGTCCCTTCTTGTAAAGATCGTTGATGGGGGCGTTGTCTTCAAACTGCAGCTCCGTCTTTCCCTTGTAGAGATGGTCGATATCCTTAATCCGGATCGTTTCATAATCTTCGGCATCCAGCTTTAATGCCCGCGCTTTCAATCTAAGATTGATGTCTTTGGATACTAAAACCACCTTTTTGGAAGTTTCTTCTTCTCTTAAATGAAGAGCGGTATTTAGAATCCGGTGATCATTTTTAACAGAACCGAAAAGTCTGGATGCAACATCATCCAACCCTTCATCACTGACCACCCTAATTTTTCCGTGCGTTTTCCCATTCAATGGAATCCACTTCTCAATCATGTTGGCATCGGATATTTTATCCAAATAGCGGATAAATTCCCGGGCGTGAAGATTGGTTACGGAGTTGCCTTTTTTAAAGGAGTCGAGCTCCTCAAGCACGGTGATGGGAATGGCGATGTCGTGCTTTTCAAAGTTTTTGACGGCGTCGGAGTCGTAGAGAAGAACGGAAGTGTCGAGTACAAAGATCTTCTTCGCTTTTTTGGCTCGTGGCATAGACAAAGCGGGTCAGGTTTATGGGGCTGTTCTGTAGATTGCTCATTTAACTATACCTAAACGCCCTGATAGAATCAATACACTGAGGAAAGTTAATAGTGATTTAATGTCTGTAAGGTTTCATCTTGTTGATAGGTGAGTTGGCTTCAAAAAAGTTAATGAGATCTCTTTCTCGCAGATTTACGCTGAGTAAGTGAAAATTTACATGTTGAGTAAAATTAAGTTCCTGAAGAGAATTGATAGAGCGAAATACTCAGTGCAACAGCAGCATTCAGGCTCTCCACATTTTCAGCATTTCCATCAATCCTGATCTTTTTTCTATTTCTCATCAGCTCTGGATTCACACCATTCCCCTCATTACCGATAATCAGAATATCTTTTTGGGCCGGTTTAGAGCTTTTCAGGGAAATCGAATCTGATCCGCCATCCAATGCGGCAACTTTCCAGCCGGAAGATTCAAAATCTGAAAGAACATCTGAAAGGTTTGATTTCGAATATGGAAGTGCCCCGGTTGCTCCGGCGGTGCTTCGAACTACTTTAGGATGAAAGGGATCAACGGTTCCGTGTCCGATGATCAATCCCGCTACATTAAACCACGATGCTGTGCGAATCATCGTACCCAGGTTTCCCGGATCCTGGATTGTATCAAATGCCACAATAAGCCCGCTCTTACTTTTCATTTGATCGATGTCAGACTCTTTCGGAGTTCGGCAGATTGCGAGAATTCCTTGTGGTGTATCTGTATCGGATATTGATTCAAATTCGTCAGAATTGACTTCAAAAACGGGCAGCCCTGAATTTGAGATTGAAACGGGCAGGTCAACGCCTTTCTGAATCACAACGGCTTCTACCTGAATGCGCCTCTGGTTAATAATCTGTTCAACACAGCGCAATCCTTCCGCGATAAATTTTTGCTCTCTTTTGCGATATTTCCCCTGAAGCAGTTTTCTCCATTCGGTAATTTGTCGGTTTGACGGTGTTGTGTACTCCATAAAAAAGTTGTTTAACTGCTTTGCATGAATTGGGTTTCGCTGATCAACACTATATATTCCAAGAAACTACTAATTAAGACAAAGATATAGTATGAAAGATTTTTTGAGCACGCTCGGTATAAAAGAGAAAAATTCCGGAACGTCTACCGGACAAAATTTTATTGAAAACAAGTCTGCCAACCTGATTACAAGTCATACACCGTCTGACGGATCAGAAATTGGGTCTGTTTATGAGACAACCAAAGATGATTACGAACAGGTTGTGAAAGCTTCGCAGGAGGCTTTTAAAGAGTGGCGAATGATGCCGGCTCCCCAGCGCGGCGAAATTGTTCGCCAGATTGGCCTGAAGCTGCGTGAATACAAGGAGCCACTCGGTAAATTGGTTTCATATGAAATGGGTAAAATCTACCAGGAAGGTTTGGGTGAAGTTCAGGAGATGATCGACATCTGCGACTTTGCAGTGGGGCAGTCTCGAATGTTATACGGAAAAACGATGCACTCTGAGCGTCCTCAACACAGAATGTATGAGCAGTGGCATCCGCTCGGTCCGGTTGGAATTATTTCCGCTTTCAACTTTCCCGTTGCTGTGTATAGCTGGAACGCGATGATTGCTGCAATCTGTGGCGATACCGTGATCTGGAAGGGGTCAGAAAAAACACCGCTCTGCTCAGTTGCGGTTCAGAATATCATTGGTGAAGTACTGAAAGAGAATGACGTTCCGGAAGGAGTTTTCGGAATGATTACCGGTGGCCGAGAAGTAGGTGAGTGGATGACAAATGACGGCCGTATTCCGCTGATCTCTGCAACCGGCTCCATTCCTATGGGTAAGCAGGTTGGGAAAACCGTTGCTGCACGCCTCGGTAAAACTATTCTGGAGCTGGGTGGAAACAATGCCATCATCATCAGTAAAGAAGCCGATCTGGAGATGGCCATCCGTGCGATTGTGTTCGGAGCGGTTGGAACTGCCGGACAGCGCTGCACGAGTACACGCCGACTCATTATTCATGAAGATGTGTATGATGAACTGAAAGATCGCCTGGTAAATATCTATAAGAGCATTAACATTGGTAATCCGCTCGAATCCGATACACTGGTTGGTCCGCTCATCGACCAGGATGCTGTAGATGCCATGCAGAATGCGCTTAAAAAAGTTAAAGAAGAGGGCGGTTCGGTAGTTTGCGGAGGAGATGTTCTTGAAAATATGGAAGGACACTATGTGAAGCCTGCCATTTGTGAAGTGGAAAATCACTATGAAATCGTACAGCACGAAACGTTTGCTCCAATTCTCTATCTGATTAAATACAGTGAATTTGATGAAGCGATTGAGCTGCACAACGGAGTAGTCCAGGGACTCAGCTCATCCATGTTTACGCTGAATATGCGAGAGATGGAGAGATTCCTGAGTCATGCAGGGTCGGACTGTGGAATTGCGAATATCAATATTGGAACAAGTGGTGCGGAAATTGGCGGCGCGTTTGGCGGTGAGAAAGAGACCGGCGGCGGACGCGAATCCGGATCGGACGCGTGGAAAGCGTACATGCGACGTCAAACCAACACCATTAACTGGGGTGATGAACTGCCGCTTGCTCAGGGAATTGAGTTTGATGTGTAATCACCAATTCTCAGTATAACCGGAATAAAAGCAGGTATTACAGCTACTAAACGCTGATATAAAAAGTACCTGCTTAATTCCGCTGATAAAGTTTCGCGGTGTTAATACAAATTATTATGCAGAATTGGTTCCAATGAATGGTTGTCGAATAATGATCGTGTTCTGAATTTATCATGGATAAAAAAAGGTGGGAAAAAACTGAAGCTGAGTTTGATGCAATCATTGATCTTAGTGAACGTGAAAAGCAGAAGCGATTAGAAACTCTTCGGGAGAAAAATCCACAGCTACATAAAGATCTGAAAAGACTTCTTGAGTCTGCTGATGACTCTCAAAACTTCCTTAAAGAAGGACGGGATAAATATGTAAAGAGCCTGTTTTCTGATTTGAAGAAGAAAGTGGGTACGGAGTCTGAGGATCATTTTAAGCCGCGAAAAATTGGCAGATATAAGCTATTGAGTCCCATCGGCAGTGGCGGAATGGGAAATGTGTACCTGGCCGAGCGTTCGGATGGTCTGTTTGAACGTAAATCAGCTATAAAGTTTGTTCGAACGGAACTGAATAGCAGAGAGGTCAAAAAAAGGTTTAACCGGGAGAAGCAGATTCAGGCATCACTGGACCACCCTTCAATTGCCCGTCTTTATGATGCAAGCACAGATGAACACGGTGTTCCGTTCCTGGTAATGGAGTATGTAGACGGAAAACCGATTACCGACTATTCAATTGAAAATAAATTGTCACTAAGGCAACGGATTGAGTTGTTCGTTAAAGTTTGCCAGGCAGTTCAGTATGCCCATCAAAATCTGGTAATACACAGGGATTTGAAACCTTCAAATATTCTGGTTAATCCGGATGGTGAGTGTAAACTTCTGGATTTTGGAATTGCAAAAATTCTGGATCAGAATGAGAGTCTGCCTGAGCTTACCCAATCGGGACAGCAATATTTTTCAATGAAGTATGCCGCACCCGAACAGGTTAGAAACGGACCTGTAAACACATTGACCGACGTCTACTCTCTGGGTGTTCTGCTTTATGAATTATTGACCGGTTCACTGCCATATTCGATTTCGGAGGAAACCACTTTCGGAGAATTTGAACGGAAAATTTGTGAGGAGCCGGTACCAAAGCCGAGCAGTGCTGTTCGAAATTCCAAAGATCTGTGCAGACAGCTTCAGGGAGATTTAGATAATATCATCCTGAAGGCTCTTGAAAAGTCTCCTGAGCGTCGATATCGATCGGCTGAGACATTGGCCGACGACCTGAAACGCTATCTTGACAACTTGCCGGTATTGGCTCGGCCTGTTGGTGTTATTTACAGATCGCGTAAATTCATTCAGCGTAACAGGATGGTCTCATCATTTGCCACGCTGCTTTTTTTGATCATAATATCCGGCCTATACTACCATACAACTGAAATTGGTAAAGAGCGAGATCGTGCAGAACTGCAGCGAGATCTGGCCGAACTGGAAGCCGCAAAAACGGCAAGGGTGAGTGAATTTGTGGTTGGGCTTTTTGAACAATCCGATCCATACTCAACGAACAGCAGTGAACTTACGGCCGGCAACATTCTGGCGCAGGGACGGGAAAAGATCGAAACCCTTGATGAAGCGCCTCTGGTTCAGGCTGAGATGTATATGGTTCTGGCCCGGGTTCACCGATCACTGGCCGAATATGAAACTGCACATCAGCTTGCCGAACAGGCACTGAAAATGCTCGGTGAAAACGAGTCTTCCGATTTAGTCAGACTTGCAGACGCCTGGACAATGTACGCCTACACACTCTCCTCTCTGGGCCGTTATGGTGAAGCAGAGAAAGCGCACCGGCAAGCTCTTGAGCTGACTGACTCTGAAAATAAGCCGGATTTGGCAGAAAGGCTGAACAACCTGGGGCTTGCAGTGTTTTCGCTCGGGCGGCTAAGTGAAGCGCAACAACTGCTGGAACAGGCACTGGAATTGCGAAGAGCTGAATTACCTGAAAGTGCTGAACTGGCTTCATCACTCAATAACCTGGCCCTGGTGCTGGCAGCTCAGGATCAACGGGAAAAAGCGGAACCGCTTTACCGTTCTTCACTTGAATTGCGGAGATCTGTACTCGGTGAGAATCATCCCACTACCACATATTCAATGACAAATCTTGCAACTCTCCTGGATCAAATGAATCGATTGGAAGAGGCTGAAGCCTTTTATAGAGAAGCTTTAGGCCTGCGGCGCACTATATTTGGAGATGATCACCCGGCTGTTGCAAGTGTACTGTACCAAATCGGTTGGTTGCAGTCTCGTCATGGAGAGCTCGAGCAGGCACGCTTTCACCTTGAAGAGGCACTCGAGATACGAAGCCGGGTACTTGGTCCTGACCATCCATCAACTGCAGTGGTTATGAATGCGGCGGCGGTAGTGGCTAAGAATATGGGGGAAGCTGATCAGGCAGAAGAGTGGTTGAGGCAGGCATTATCTATCTATCGGTCCGTTTTTGGCGAATCGCATCACGATGTAGCTCTGGTAATGGCCAACCTGGGACAAACAATGCAGGTGAAAGGTGAAATTGCTGAAGCTGAGCAACTGCTGCTGCAGGCGTTGGAGATGAACCGGCGCGAATTGGGTATGGAACACCGGCATGTTGCTGACAATCTCCGAAGCCTTGCTGAGCTCGAAATTGCAAAAGGTAATTTGGAACAGGCTGCCGACTATGCAGTTTCTGCAAGAGATGTATTGGATACACTTGGATTAGATGAACAACATCCCGACCGGAGAGTACTGTATGATCTGTTACTGAAAGCTCTGGGTGCCAGATAGGTTTTTTTAGATCCGGTAATAGAATGGTGTTTTTGATGTAGTGAATAAATTTATCGGGATTTGTGTTGAGTGGTTCGGATGCTTTGAAAGCAACCTGTACAATCAAAATCTTATCCCAACTCATCGACAGATCATGATTAAAAAATTAATTTCTACACGCATTGAAGAATTTGTAAGTCCGGATCTGGCTATTCTTTTACTCCGTGTAGGAGCGGCATCCTTGATGCTTACACATGGAATTCCCAAACTATTAAGAATTTTGGAAGGAGATTTTAGTTTTGGCGATCCAATAGGAATTGGTCCAACCGCTTCATTGATTCTTGTAACCTTTGCTGAAGCAATTTGTGCAATCCTTGTTATTATTGGACTGTTGACAAGATTTTCGTTAATCCCCTTGATCATTGCTATGATAGTAGCCGTATTTGTAGCTCATGCAGGTGATCCATTCAGCGATAAGGAATTGGGCCTGTTTTTTCTGATCAGTTTTGTCGTTCTTTTCTTAACCGGTCCTGGGAAGTATTCCGTAGATCAAATGATTTTTGGGAAGTAGGTTGTTGATTTCTGGTACGAATCAAAGTCGTGTCATAAGTGGTTTTAAAGAAATTACCTGATTATGGTTCATAAAAAGTTCGAAAAAAAAGGAAACGAAGAGATATTGCTCAGGAGTAATATTCATCCAGCTATATTTTATAGTGGGGTTTTCTTTGCAGCTTATATAGCTGTAACGACGCTAGCAATGGGAACAAACGCTATGACTTATTTTTTTGTGCCTTACGCGATTATTTGGATAGCCATAGGATATTTCAAATGGACTTATAGAGAGTATATTCTTACTAATGAGCGCCTGGCAATTGTTTCGGGCTATTATTATCAACGCACAGAGAGTATCCCAATTGATAGAATTGAACATGTAACTCTGCGGCAATTCTGGTCAAATAAGTGGTTGGATACGGGAATTGTTACAATTTTTGGGATTGGCATTCGAACTAAATGAATAAAGGGGCTCAAGGATTCAGGTAAACTTAAAGATGCTATTCACAGTCAGCTCGCTGTAGAACCGGACCCGTTTTTTTCAACTTGAAGATTCAGGAGGCTCCGATGGAGCCGGATATGATCTGTTGTATCATACTATGCTACAAACAGGAAACTCCTCCGGAGTTTTGGTTAATATATGACAAGCCGAGGTTTAAAAGAGAGTCAGGGCAAAGCCAGGAATAATTCACTAGGGTTAATGATGAGATAGTTATGCGAACCGATTCCGTAGGAATCGCCTGTTTATAGAACTAAAGATAGGATAAATATTACCGCTCCGTAGGTGCGTCCTCGCTCTGTTTGAAATCGAATAAGAATTTTTGATTGAATTCTACATTAAATTTTTTCAGCAATTGTATATACTCCTCTTTAAAAGTGCTCTTTTTATGATGCTGTTCTTGTCGATTGATGTAGTTAATCACTGTATCAATTTGTGATTGTGAAAACGAAAAAACACCATATCCCTCTTGCCATTTAAATCTACCGTTTACCCAGCGTTTTCTGTTAATAAATTGATTACTAGCCACTTTGATCTCTTTAACTAATTCAGGTAAAGATATTGTAGGTTTGTATCCGATAAATAGATGAGTGTGATCGGGCATGCAATTGATGGCTAATAGTTTAGAATCTCGGTTAGTAATTAATCCTGTAAAATATTTGTGAAGCTCCTCTTTATGATGCTGAGGGATTAGACATTGTCTGAATTGAACTGCAAAAACGATGTGCAGGTATATTTGTGAGTAGGTATTAGGCATCAGGACAAAAATTAGGTTTTTAATTATATGACGCCGTATCTGTATTTGCCTTACAAAAAAATTCAAAAAACTGGATTTAATAACGCATTCTTTTTTAGCATGAGGAACTAAGAAGGAGAGGTGGCTCCGATGGAGCCGGATTGATCTTTTGTGTTATGCTATGCTACAAACAGGCAACTCCTCCGGAGTTGGTTTACATTATAACAAAGCAAGGCTTTAGAAGAGATATAGTTTATAATCAGGGATAATTCACTAGGGTTAATGATGAGATAGTTATGCGAACCGATTCCGTAGGAATCGCCTGTTTATAGCATGAAGGGCAGGATAAACATCACCGCTCCTGTTTGGAATAACTTATGGGGGAGACTTCAGGAGTACCAAGAGATATTCAAGCCAACTCATCATATACCCGAAAACTCTCCGGGCCGTATTGGAATAGGAGGTCATACAAACAGCACCACGGCTCAAATCCCTCAAAATGCTGTCGGTATTCCGGGTGGGTAAAAGGTAACTCACTTCGATTTTTCCCCTGCCGCTGGTAGTGCCGTGCATCATGCTCCTGATAGTATGTTTCGGCCCCCAATCGTTTTGCCAATTCATCCGGGTCGGAAGTGTACTCTTTTATTCCACTTGAAAAGTCGATTTTCGCTGAAATATTCAGTTCCAGAAATTGAAACAGGCGTTTTCTCAAAAAAAGTGAGAAATCGAGCAGAAACTCAAAATTGTGGCCCATTTCAATATCAGCCCGAATTTCAGGCTCGTAAAAGTCATAATAGACGCTGTTACTGTAGTTGAACTTCAGTGAGCGAAGCAGCGGGCTGATCCAATCCCGTCCATGATCAATACGGACTTCATTGATAGGCTTTTTTTTATCGGCCGTCATCACAGGAACAGAGATGTAGTCGGTTCCCTCGGGTGTGCGAATCAAGGCCCGGTGTGTGCGGCCTTTCCGTGACCACTGTTCACAGTCCTGATATAAAATCCGGTCTGCTGTTAAAATCGTGGCTAAATCGTGCAGATCGGGAATCAGGACAGGTTGAAGAATAGCGATCTTCATATCTATTTTATGATATAGAGGTTTGATACTCTTTATCAAAAGAGTCTTCGATATGTTCGATACGGCCGGCAATCTCTTCCCACTTCTCCATCTTTTCCGCGGAGTCAGATTTTACAGTTTCATATTCCAGTGAGATCTCTTTTACTCGGTCTTCATCATCATCATAAAATGTCGGATCGGCCATCAGCTCTTCAATCTCCATCTTTCTCACTTCAAGCTCTTCAATTTCAGACTCTATTTCATTCAGTCTTTTCTTAAGGGGTTTGACTTTCCGCGACAGTGCGTTTCGTTTTTCTGCTTCGTACCGGCGCTGCTCTTTCCGGCTCATTCCTTCAGTCGGGTCAGCCGTTCTCATTTTTTCTGATTTCTGTTCTGCAGCTTGCTCCTCTTTAGCATCACGCTCTTCCCGTTTTTTGTCGAGGTAGTAACTCACATTCCCCAGCCATGTTTTGATATATCCGGGCTGAATTTCGAGTGTTTTGTTCACAATGGGATCGAGGAAATCCCGGTCGTGCGATACAATCATAAGTGTACCCTCATACTGCTGCAAAGCCTGCTGAAGAATGTTTTTCGACTGCATGTCAAGATGGTTGGTAGGCTCATCAAAAATGAGAAAGTTACCACTGTTGAGCAGCATTTTTGCCAGTGCTACCCGGCTTTTCTCTCCACCTGAAAGCACGCCTACTTTTTTGAATACATCATCTCCCACAAAAAGAAAACATCCAAGTATGGTTCTGAGACGCGTATCATTTTCTCCCGATCCGGCCAGTCTCATCTCCTCTAATGCATTATTTTTTGGATCCAGCTCTTCAGCCTGATGCTGAGCAAAATAACCGGGTGTAACATTGTATCCGACCTCTCGCTTTCCGGAGGTAATCGGTTCCATTCCGGCCAGAATTCGAATCAGAGTTGATTTCCCGGCACCGTTTGGTCCCACAACCGCAATCTTATCACCCCGCTCTATTTCGTAATCAATTCCGTCAAATACTGTATTATCACCATATTTTTTAACAAGGTCCCTGAGTTTAAGAACAACCTGACCGGAACGCTCAGGAGGCGGAAAGCTGAAGGATATTTCAGACTGCTCCTCGTCCAGTTCAATCTCTTCCATCTTTTCCAGCTGCTTGATCCGGCTCTGAACCTGTTTCGCTTTGGTGGCTTTGTATCGAAAGCGGTCAATAAATTCCTGCGTCTGCTTCCGCTCTTTTTGCTGATTTTCGTACTGCTTTTTCAGAAGCTCCTGCTCTTCGGCATACTTCTTTTCGTAAAAGCTGAAGTTTCCGGCATAATCGTCCAGATTACCCCGGCGAAGGGCAAGGGTACGGGTTGTGACAGAATCCAGAAATGCCCTGTCGTGAGAAACAATAATGACTGTTCCATCATAATTTTTCAGAAAGGATTCAATCCATTGGAGCGACTCAATATCGAGGTGGTTAGTCGGCTCATCAAGCAGGAGATAGGTAGGTTGTCTGAGAAGTAATTTTGCGAGAGCGATACGCATCAGCCATCCACCGCTAAATTCTGTAGTAGATCGCGAAAAGTCCTCTTCATTGAACCCAAGCCCCATAAGTACTCGTTCAATGTCGGTCTGAAGCGTATAGCTGCCAATATTTTCAAGCTGGTGCTGTACCTGTCCAAACTCATCCAGTGCTTGCGTATGTTCATCCGATTCCGCCTTGAGTGTGTCGAGCTTATTCTGTAGCTGTTCTTGTTTTTCGCGCAATGACAAAATCTCCGAGAAAGCCTGCTCAACCTCCTCATAGACTGTGAGATCCGGATCGGGATCCACACCATCCTGAGGCAGATAGCCCACCGTAGCACTGTTACTCATGTTAACACTTCCTGAATCGGCCTCTTGCTCACCGGCTATGATTTTTAACAGGGTGGATTTCCCGGCGCCATTAGGGCCAACCAGGCCGATACGCTCCCCGGGATTGATAGTAGTGGAAACACCATCAAAAAGAGGGCGGTCGCCAAAATAAAGTGTGATCTTATCGAGTTGAAGCATAGACGTGAATAAAACTCTACAAAAAAGATGATTCGAAGCCCTGAACCGATTTAGGATGTTAGGCCTTTCAAAGTTATTTTAAGCGTGAAAAATACCAATCATTCTGATCTGATTTAAATTATTCTCAAATGAAGTTATTGATACATATCTGCGCGGTTACTTTTTTGACCTTGTTTATGATCTCATGCAATGGAGATGAACTGCAGCAACCTGTTTATGAATATGCACTCACCAGCCCTGCCGAAACCGGTTCTCGCTATCCATATCTGCATCAGGATGAGGACGGAAAAATCTATATGAGCTGGCTGATGGGAATTGAGGAGGATATGTTTGCTCTTCAGTATTCAACCTATGAAGACGGGCGGTGGACAATGCCCGGAACTGTGAGAGTTGGAACTGACTTTTTTGTGAACTGGGCCGACTATCCTTCGATTGTTGGTTATGATGGAGATGTAATGGCAGCGCATTGGCTGAAGAAGGTTGAGGGAGGCCCGTACGCTTACCATGTGCAGGTTTCGTTTCCACAGGAAGGCTCTCTGCGATGGACTGAGCCCATCACGCCACATCTTGACGATACAGCGACTGAGCATGGATTTGTTACCATCCGTCCGATCGATGAGGACCGGGTCCTGGCCATCTGGCTGGACGGACGGGACACCGATGGGCGCTCTGCTGATGAATATGGTGATATGAGTAAATCGATGACGCTTCGTTCTGCGGAAATTGCCCGCGATGGAGAGATTTTACGCAGCAGGTTGATCGATGACGCTGTTTGTGATTGCTGCCCTACCGATTTGGTAAAAACAGAGGATGGATTTCTTGCGGTTTATCGCAATCGAACCGAGGATGAAATCCGGGATATCTACATTTCACGCTACAGTTTGGAAACAGGTGAGTGGAGTGAGCCGAAAGCCGTTCATAATGATCAGTGGAAAATTGGAGCATGCCCTGTTAACGGACCCAAAATTGTTGCTGATGGAGATCGTGTTGCCGTTGCCTGGTATACCATGGAGGAGAATGAATCACGGACTTACCTGATTCGATCCGATGACGGCGGGGAGACATTCGGTGAGCCTATTCTGATAGCCGGAGATCGATCAACAGGTCGTGTCGATTTAGTGATGATGGAGAATGGTACTCACTATGTTAGCTGGCTACGGCATCGTGGCGAAGTGGGAGACGTAATGCTTACACAAGTTGATCCGGCCGGAAATGTGAAGGATCCTATTTTGGTGGGAGTGACCTCACCATCAAGAACCAGCGGTTTTACACAGGTGCGGGCAATCGAAACCGGTCTTCTACTGGCATGGACGCAAACCGAACCTTTGATAAGGGTGCGTAATGCGATTGTACCATTTGAGACATTCAATGATCCGGAATTGTAATAGATTGTTTTTCAACTTGTCTTCAGCAGGAGAACCATTATTTTAGTATGAAACATTAATTTAATCGAAATCATATGCTCAAAGATTCTACCAAACTTATAATTTTTATTATCATGTCATCCCTTTTAATGGGATGCGCTTCCCTTTCTGCACAGACAGACCGGGATGACTATCGCCAACAGGCCATTGAAATACTGGAAAGTGTACCTCTTTTTGACGGACATAATGACGTACCATGGCAGTACAGAAACCGGGTCGGGTATAAGTTTTCTGAACTTGATTTTTACGATACAACTCATCTGGATCGCCCTATGCATACAGATATCCCGCGTTTGAGAGAAGGACGTGTTGGAGCACAATGGTGGTCAGTCTATGTTTCAGCAAATATATCTGAGCCGGAAGCTGTAAAGCAGACACTTGAACAGGTTGATTTTGTTCACCGCATGGTTGAAAAATATCCCGACCATTTTGAGCTGGCCCTCACAGCGGATGATGTAGAACGCATTTTTGCTGAAGGTAAAATTGCATCCCTGATCGGTATGGAGGGAGGTCACTCCATCAACAACTCATTGGCTGTACTGAGAATGTTCCATGAACTGGGTGCACGATATATGACGATTACACACGGACGGACACTGGATTGGGCCGACGCTGCAGGTGATGACCCTCAACACGATGGATTGAATGAGTTTGGCGAAGAAGTGATCCGTGAAATGAACAGGCTGGGTATGGCTGTGGATCTGTCTCACGTTACCCCGGCAACCATGAAAGACGCCATTCGCGTTACAGAGGCACCGGTGATGTTCTCTCACTCCAACGCCCGGGCAGTATCAAACCACCCAAGAAATGTGCCTGATGATGTACTTCAGCTCCTTCCGGAAGTAGACGGTCTTGTGATGGTTACATTTGTGGAATCATTCACATCCGAAGAACTTCGAAGGTGGTATGCCGAGCGTAACGGAGTTCGGGCAAAAGTTGAATCACTCTATGCCGGCCAGCCGGATATGATTCGGGAGAAAATGCAGGAGTGGATGGATGAGAATGAGATGCCAAAATCTACTCTTGAGCAGGTAGCCGACCACATTGACCATATCCGTGATCAGATTGGCGTGGATTATATCGGAATTGGCGGTGATTATGACGGAATTTCATCACTGCCGCTCGGCCTGGAAGATGTATCAACCTATCCGGACCTGTTTGCTGAACTGCTGAGAAGAGGCTACAGCGAAGAAGACCTTAGAAAGATTGCAGGTGAAAATATGCTTCGGGTGATGCGCGGAATTGAAGCAACTGCAGAACGTCTTCAAAATGAAAGAGAACCATCCGAGGTGCTCATCACCGACTTTGAATAAAAGTTCTGTTAAGTTCAGAATGATCGAAGGCGAGTCTTAAACGGCTCGCCTTTTTTTATGAATCATTTCTATTGTCTTGCAGTTATGACCTGTAAAGAGCAAATCACAAAGCAGAAAATGGCAAACGATAGCGGTGAGCTTCAAAGAAATATTTATGAGTTTATAACTGAGGATGACGACAATGCATGCGAAGCGATTCCCGAGAGTGCATGCGTGGAGGCTCCCGGTAACTTTTTTCTTAACGCGTTTAATGGAGCATCAACTAAACTGGCCGAACAGATAGCAAGTCCCGGTTTGGTGTTGCCCTGGCTGTTATCTGCACTGGGAGCTCCGGCTTCATTTAGCGGATTTTTAGTACCTCTGAACAGAGGTGGGTCACTATTGCCGCAGCTTGCCATATCGGGCCGGATGAGAAAGTTCAATATTCGAAAGTGGTTCTGGGTAGGAGCCGGAATCACCCAAAGTGCGGCCCTTCTGCTGATGGCACTTGTTGCCTTTTATATGACTGGCTATTTGGCCGGCGTTTTGGTTCTCCTTCTTTTAACCATTTTCAGCATGGCGAGCGGAGTCGGGTCAGTTTCTTTTAAGGATGTGCTTGCCAAAACCATCCCGAAAGGAAAACGGGGAACCTTGCTTTCAATTAGGGCAACTGTAGGCGGTGCATTAGCTTTGGGTGCTGGATTCGTAATTCACAGATACATAGGGGATGGTGAGGATGCCGGACTCTATGCTATTCTCTTGATTTCTGCCGCAATTTTGTGGTTTTTGGCTGCGGTTCTGTTCTTTTTTATCAAAGAGGAAAAAGGGGCTACAGATGGTTCCCGTACGGCTCTTAAAGAGGCGAAGGCAGGATGGGAATTGCTTCAAAAACAACCGGCATTTGCCCGATTTATTGTCGCTCGTGCTCTACTGTTAAGTGTGATGCTCGTCATTCCGTTCTATTCCATTTTTGCACGCAAAATTACCGGAACTGAAGTAAGCAGCCTGGGAATTTTTATAATCGCAAACAGTCTGGCTATGGTCACAAGCAGTTACTTCTGGGGACGCTTTGCGGACCGATCCAGTAAAAATGTAATGGCTATGGGTGGGGCGGTTGGTTTGATTGGAGGTTTGATCGCACTCAGCTTTTTAATCATACCTGATGGATGGCATACACCTTTGATGTTTTCAAGCGTCTTTTTGGTTGCCGGCTTTGCACACGCCGGTATTCGAATGGGTCGGAAAACATATCTGGTTGATGCGGCCCCCGAAAAAGATCGCCCGCTCTATGTTGCCGTAAGCAACACACTNGTAGGTGCCATCACTGTGTTGTCTGCAGTGCTAGGTTTTGGCGCAGATCTATTTGGCGTGGCCTGGCTGATTGGGCTGTTTCTGTTTTTGATGGGTTTGGGTATCGCAGTTTCACTATCACTTCCAGAGGCTGAACAAATGGTAAAAGCGCCCTCTTAACTTCTTAAATTGTTCTTTAATCCTGAACCGGGTTGAGTGTTGTTCTCTGATTCGTTTTCGTCTCTGATTTCAATTTTGATGTAATCATCGGATTGGGTTCTCTTTTTGGAAGCCTGCCCTGCTGTTTTGAGCTCATGGCTGATTTTTATAGTAAAATCAGCAAGTTCATTTGCGGTATCGGTAACCTCAGCCTGATGCTTAAGTACAGAATTCTTGCTGTAGCGTTTAAGGAACGGATAGGCAATAGCGGTAATAACCATTCCGGCAAGTACTCCTTCTGCCGGTGCGTCAAACAGGAAATAACCGGCCAATGCACCTACAACGGATAAAACGATTCCTAAAGGTAGATAGGTCCAGTAATTTTTTCCGCTTACATCCCAATTCATACCCCATCCCATCCGTTTACTTACTCGTATCCGGAACCTTTCACCTCGATTCTGTAACAGCACACGAATAGTGTAGAGCTCAAGCTCATCCATGTACTCCCATTCAGCACTATGGGTTGTTTTCCGAACTTTTGCTTTGCCTGCGTAATTATTCCAGAGATTGTCCCACCAGTTTACATCTTTATGTGAGGTGCCAAACTTTTGATCCAGTTCCGTAATCAGATCGTCCATTAACCGGCCATCGGCCTGCAAATCCAGCCAGCGTTCACAAACGATTTCATTCTTCTTAATTTCAGCCGGTTCCTGAGGCCTGTCTGCACCCGATTCAAGTTCCCTGGCAGCCTGTTTTAGTAACTCCGGGTCAATTCCGGATTCCGATGCAATCTGCTCCAGTTCATTCAGCGTGAGCCCTTCCGGAATATTTCCACGGCCCGAAGCTGATCGTTCAGCTTCCAGTTCAGCAGCCCGCTTTATCAGTCTGGATATTTCATCTTCATTATAGGTTCGGTCGGCCATATTAGTGGTTAGATGTGTTTATCGGGTTAAACAATATATAAATGTACGAAGATTAGATAATGAAGTTACAGCGGTTTATTACCCAATACATTAAGTGTAACTTTTTTTAAAGTTGTATCAACTTACAGATGTTTAACAGGACCGAAGACGTTGAGAGAACCTATCTCAACGAAATAGTTGATAAGCTCGAAGATGCCTATCAGGCCGATGTGGACCGAAGTATTCTCTACTTCGCCTGCACCCGGGCAATGCACCGACTGACGCTGACGCACACCGGAGATCTCACAAGTATTATTGACTCTTGATCTTTCTGGGCCGTTCAGGGTTGAAGTGAATATTGGTAAATTCTTTGGTGATTATTTCCTGTAATATAGATCCGGGTTAAGTCTGCACTTACGCTCAACCCACGTGGATTATCAGACTCTTTACTCAAATCGAAAGATGTGGTAAACAAGGCATTTTTTAAGTCATAGGGTTTGGGCAGATTAAACTGTAGTATTTCTTGCCGAGCGGTGTCGAGTAATAACATGATCGTCCCGTCCTGAATGAACTGTATTCCCCTAACTTCCTCTTCCAAGTCACTGACATCCAAAGTGTAAGTCCATGACAGGGAAGTGATGTCCCAGGACTCTGTTAAATCGGCTTCATGAACAGCCCGTGCGTTCCTGTCGTCGATAAAAATTTTTGATCCGTCCGGTGTAAAGTCGATGTCGTGTCCGCGCTGAACAAACTCACTGAGATCTTTATGTGAATTGACATGAACGGATGAGAGTTTCCACGGATTATCCAGGTTGTATTCCCAAATCTCTGTTCTGTTGAATACCCACATTTTTTTTCCGTCATCCCTAATAAAAAAACCATGGGCTCTTGACTGCTGTTCGGTTGATCCAAATTCATTCGAAAGATCAAACTCTTCGCTGTATTCTGCAGTGAATAAATTCCAGGGTTCTTCAACAGAGTACTTAACCACATTTTCTGTATTGCGACCGGTTATAAAAACCATAGTACCGTCCGGACTCCAGTGAGTGGCACGGGCATTTTCAGTGTGGGAAGAGATGTCGAGCGAAATGCCGCTATAGGCAAATCGGTCTAGTTGAAAACTTTTCTCCTGTGCTTCAACCACCGGTAAGTTGATGAACAGGAAAATGAGGATAAATGCAGTGACCTCTGTTTTGAAAAGAAATCTGTAAAACATTATACAATGGGTTATTCGGTTAACTTTACTTCACAGATGGGAAAATATAAACCGAATGTTACCTCAATAATATGTATTTCATTTTTGAGTAAATGAGTATGTAAAAATCAGATCAGGATCAGGTAGGTCAGTTTCATAATTCCGGTGGTGCTGTTCATGATTACGTTTCGCCTCGGGTCAAAAAGGTCTTCATTGTCACCGGTTATATGATAGGACGTATTGAATACGATGAACAGATCACTACCCGGTCTGTGTCTCCAGTTGATGCGCAGGTTAGACTGCAGATTCCTTGAAAAGTTGTCGTACTGAATCAGTGCACGAGCAAACAATTTTCGATTTACGGCACCCAGTATGGACGTTCTGAATGTAGTGGCTTCAAAATCGCCGTTTTCGAAGGGGAGCCGGATGATGGATTGATTTGCTCCGCCTTCGATATGAAAATGTTTGGACTGCCGGAATCCGAAATTGATTCCAAAATCGGTTCGGTTTCCATCATAAAATTCTCCGGTTGAGAAATTAAATGAACCGAAAATATTCCGGGCTTCATCTGTTCTGCCATTAAGAGAAAGAACCTGAAACGTATAGTCGCCGGCGGGAATAATTACATCAGAGCGAAGTGCAAAGCTGTTTACGAGTCGTTCAAACTGACTGTTGTACTCCACGCTTACAGACTGGCGGTTTTCAAACTCAGCACGGAGTGATCCCGAAAACCGGGTTGATTGTTTAAAACCATCTTGTCCCTCAAAATAGTCGTATGAGGATAAAAAATGGAGTTTCCGGATGGAAGGAATGTTATCGATACTCACATTCGGTTTATAGCCAATATTACCTGAGTATTGACGGAAATTTTGTCTTCGCACAAATCCCAGCGCAGGCTGATAATTGATTCCCACAGCGGTGTATGAAAATCCACCCTCATAAATATCATTTTCCAGCTGCAAGGCAATATGGCCGGCAGCATCATTCAGCTGCTCATTTGAATCCCAGACATTTGTAAACCATGCATCGAACTGGCTTGAACTCCAGAATCGGTATCGTGTGTCTAAACCCAGTGCACGATTAAAACCATCCGGGCTTTCCACATTGGTAAAAATGGAACCCACGGTAGCTCTTGGGAAAACATCAGCCTGAAAACGAGCAACACTGTTGTTTGTAGATCGGCTCCCAAAAGCATCCCCCATTCTGTTCCCGGTTTCAATGTTCATAGCGCCAACCGAATATCGACTTGATTGACCGGTGATTCGGGCACCTGTTAAAATTTGATCCGTTAAACCAATGGTTCTTGAGAAAAATGTTTGAGTGGATCGAACATTACCGTGTTGAAACAGACCGGATCGTTCCAAAAAGAACTCACGTTTTTCAGGAAAGAAGAGGTTGAAGCGGGTCAGGTTCAACTGAACATTATCGGCTTCAACCTGAGCGAAATCGGTGTTTACGGTCAGATCAAGTGTAACATTCGAAGAGATGCTGTATTTCAGATCGCCGCCAAAGTCGTAGTTGTAATCAATTTCAGTCGCTTCATTTGCGAGATCAGGTCGGAACTCCTGAGCACCGGTAATTACATACGGTTTGATCTCAATATTTTTTCCGCGGTTAATGCCTTTCAATCCTTTCAGTCGTCCATACTGCGATGCAGCTGCCAGCACTCCAAAACTACCGCCGTACTCCATTCCTATTGCCGGCCAGAGAACGCGTTCATTCTTACGGTTGATCATCCGGGAAACCATTAAACCAAACTCCAGCTCCTCACCCTCCGGGAACCGAAGCTGGCGAAACGGAATGGCGACTTCCAGCGTCCACCCCTGATCATCGATGGTGGTTTCACTGAGAAAAACGGCATCCCAGGAAAAGCTTTCATAGTTCAGTGTTTCATCTGTGATAAGGGCATCATCCTGGGTTCCCAAAGCATTGACTTCAAAGAGATATGCATTTCTGCCATCAAGGTAGGTGTCGATACCGATGTAGGCGTGGTCGTCGCGATTGTTCCGACCGCCCCGCTCCAGATTTTTGGCACGGATCAGGTCCGGATTTTTATCATAAAAACGAAAGGCGAAGTAGAGGTTGTCGCGGTCGTAAGCGATTCGAACTTCGGTATCTTCGGTGGCCGGCTCACCGTCGCGCGGCCAAACCTGTGTAAATCTGGTGATGGGAGGGATGTCCTGCCAGACCGGGTCGTCCAGGTTTCCGTCAATAAATGGTGGCGTTTCTGTAAATACAGCATAAACCTCAAAATCTGTAGGTGCTGGAACCGGCTGAGTGGTTTGAGCAAATAGAGGATCTGATTGAAAGAGAAGAAGTAAGGCTAAGAGAGGAGCAGTTGGTAAGAACTTCATTCAGGTTGTATGATTGAATTATCAGAGAACAGGATAATATAGGGAAATGACTCTAATTGGGGATGTTAAAATTGGTATCCGTAGCTTGATCTGTTCATTGAAAAAGAAAAACCCCTTTATATCTCAATAAAGGGGTCTAAAACTACAGCTTGTTGAGTACAGATTACTCATATTTTACAGTGCAGCCGTAAGGGGTATTGGTTTTTACCTCAACCGGCTCTCCGTTCATCAGGCTGGTCATGGCAGCTACCACGTAGTTGTGGGCACCTTCCAGGTCGCGCAGACGGGCGGTAGGTTTGTCGTCAATAGCTCCATTATACTCCAGAACTCCTTCGGGATTGATGATGTACATGTGGGGAGTTACACGGGCATCGTACATCTTGCCTACGGCACCATCAATATCGAGAAGTACAGCAGTTGGTGATGCGTTTTTTGCTTTGGTGATCTCCTGAGCCTCATCGGGCTGAAGATGACCCTGGGTTCCCGGAACAGATGAGATAATCGAGAGCCAGATCGCACCCTCATCGGTGTAACGTTTTTGAAGCTCTTGCATATTGTTACCGTCATAATGTTTTCTCACAAACGGGCAGTCGTGGTTTAGCCACTCCAGGATGACATATTTACCCTCGAAGTCAGACAGGTTGTGGGTTTCACCGTAGGCATCGGTGAGCTCAAAATTTGGCGCTTTCTCTCCTACAACGGCACCTGACTGAGCCGTAGCTAAAGCTGCACTAATTGAGAAGGAGATCAATAAGAGTAAGGTAATCTTGATTGTGTGTTTCATGGTTTTAAGGATTGGTTATGATGGATAATGTTTGAAGTTATCGATAAAAAAAGGTTTGAATTTTTACTCAAGGGATGTAAGTGGCTCTTCGTTGGATAGTTGATCCAACGCATCAAGCACAATTCCGGGGGTTAGCAGTTCGGGCAGAATCATAGGCTCTGATAGATTTTCACTGTAAATCACATAGAGCGGAACACCGTTTCTGCCAAATGACTCCAGTGCCCGGGTGATTTCAGGATTTCGGTTTGTCCAGTCTGCTTTGACCATTATAAAACCGAGCTCCTCAAATCTGTTTTTGACACGCTCTGAACTGAAGACTATCCGTTCATTTGCTTTACAGGTGATACACCAGGCGGCAGTAAAATCGATAAAAACATTTTCACCTTCTGCTCGATAATCGTTAACCAGTTGGTCTGAAAACGGTTCCCATTCAACCCCATATCCATCAACAGTAGTTGTGTTGTCTCCACTGTTGGTTAGAAGAGTCGGTGAAGAGGCAGAAAAGAAAAATCCTCCAAAAATTAAAACGGCTGCGATGGTTCTGCTAATAATACGGGACCGATTACTGATTTGGACTGCCTTCCACCGGTGGATAATCCAGATTCCCATAGAGAGGAGAAGGAGTCCAAAGAGAAGGCGGGTCAAACCATCAACACCGGCCTGCTGGCCAAAAACCCAGATCAGCCAGATTGCTGTGGCAAAGAGAGGAAAAGCCATCACTTGCTTGAAGGTCTCCATCCATGCTCCCGGTTTGGGCAGGTATTTCATCAGAGCCGGAAATGAAGAGAGCAGAACGTAGGGGGTGGCCATTCCGATGCCAAGCATGGCAAAAATCATCAAAGCAGTGGAGGCCGGCAGGGTGATGGCAACGCCGAGAGCCGTGCCCATAAATGGAGCCGTACATGGTGTGGCTAAAACAGTGGCCAGAATTCCGCTGAAAAATGAGCCTCGTAAACCTTCGCTGCTACCGGCCTTCCCCGCAACACTGATCAGGGAGTTGCCAATTTCAAAAACGCCCATCAGGCTGAGGCCGAGGCCAAACATCAGAAATGTCATAAAAGCGATGAAAGCGGGAGTTTGAAGCTGGAATCCCCAGCCAAGCTCCTGACCGCCGGCGCGCAGAAGAAGCAGCAGACCGGCTAAAACCAAAAACGATAGAAGTACACCCAATCCGAACAGAAAACCATGTTTTTTCACCTCGCCGGGGTTGTGGCCGGACATCTGCAAAAAGTTCATCACTTTGATTGAAAGAATCGGGAAAACGCACGGCATCAGATTGAGGATCAATCCGCCGATAAATGCAAAGCCGAGAATGACCATGAATCGTCCGGAGAGAGCGGATAGCGGCAACTCTTCTGACACTTCGGCCGCTATAGATGAATCGCGGGTATCGATCGTCATGGCTTTATAAGTACCTTCTTCATCCCAGCCGTCGGGATTGTAGAGAAGTCCCCACAGGTAATCAAACTCATCGGTTTTATATCCCGATTTTTGCAGCTCCATGGTAATGGTATTTCCATCAATAGAGAAGGGCTGATCGGCACTGTTCTCTATTTCAGACTCTTCGTTAGCGAAGTAGATAATTTCGGAGTAGTCGGGGATATCAAAAGCGTCTGTAGAGAGGGTAAGTATTGCGCGGTCTCCGTCAAATGAAGCAGAGGCACTCCAGTAATCAAGTTTTACGGGAAGCTTATTTCGTGTATCTGAAAATTCAGTAAGCCACTCTTCACTATAGTCAACATCGCTGTCGGTTACATCCAGTGTAAGTTCAATGTCGGCATATTCAGGGATACAGACCTTTTCACAGATCAGCCAATCGGCTTCTGCCTTTAGGGTGTAGGTTTCTCCAGGAGTGAGATCTTCCGGTGCAGTAGCCTCCATCATAAAGAGAACATCTCCGTAGTAGCCGTAGCTGCTCAAACCGCCACCTGCATCAATCCAGACGGGGTAGGGCCACTGAATTTCACCGATATTAAAATTTTTGTCATGAGTCCATTCCACCATCAGCGGCATGCCTGAGTCGCCGGGATTTCGATAGTAGACGTACCAGCCTTCACGAAGCTTCATGTGAACCCCAATCCAAAAGGATTCGCCCGGCTGAATGGATTGGTTCTCAGAAACAAGTTCAACCCTGGCGTTGTCGGTCTGAACCGGTTGTGCCTGAAGGCTCTTCATTTCTGTTGATATCAGAATTGAGAGCAAAGTCATTAGGGTGATAGTGAGTGATCTCATAAAAACAATAAAAATCAAATTAGTTGCCAGAAACTCAATTTATATAAAAGATCCCTATACCACGTTTTTCAGCACAAATTTTAACAAAATCATGTGTTCCTAATATTCAGAAAATAAAAAAAGCGGTTAATTTTTTTAACCGCTTAAACACTTCGAGTAAAGAGTAAGTGAAACTCTAATTGATTGGTTGGCTTGACGATGAATCCTTGTTCTAATCCATCTTTAAATCTATTTTTTCGATCTGATCCCCACGATGGGTAAGAGTGAATGCAAACTCTTCCCCACTGCTCTGTATGATTCCGCTTGCTTCGATGATCACTTCATGCTCATTCATACGGGGTGAGAGATACTCTTCATAATTCTGAGCCATTCCTTTTACAGGATTCAGAGCTTCTATTTCCGGCAGAGTGATCGATTCTGACTCAATCAGCTCCTGAAATTCACTCCAGTCAACAATCCAGATTGGGACCTCTGTTCCGGTTGTGTGAGCCATGATCGGAAACGATCCCTGCTCGGCATCTTGCTCGATTACAAATTTACCCCCTACCGTTAAATCACACCCGAATGCTGCCGGTGGATCGTAATAGGTTAAAAAGTTGAAATCGTCGCGAATGCACTCCGGATCCCTGTAAAATGGTATAACCAGCTTTCCATCTGTTACGAAAAACTGATTTAAAATGGGTCCTACACGTGCATAAATTGGAATTCCCTGATCTTCCTCCGGAAAAGAAATAGTAATGTTATTATCGCTTTGACTCAACTGTTCAAAAGCCTGTGCTGCCTGTTCCAGATCTGAAGGCTCATCACTGCTGTTACTGTCAATAACAGCACATGATACAACCGCCACAAGCAACAGTGTGGTCCAGATAGCTGTTGCTCTTGTAATGATCATCCCGCGTTTTCCTATAGGTTGGATAAGATGCATGATTTTCTTTTTCATAATCTTCGAGTTTGGTGAATGTTGATGAAGGTTATGTAAAAGTAGACTCATGCACGCTTGCGGGATAGTAAAAAAGCGACAATCTTAACTGCGTAATGATCAGAAATTCATAGGAGCCTGAAACGATAGATCACTTTTATCGAGTTTTTTGCTCATCAGGCCGGGGGTTACTCCGGCGAACTCCTTAAAATCTTTGATGAAGTGCATCTGGTCGAAGTAGCCGCAGCGGTGACTGATTTGGGACCAGGTAAGTTGTCGGTTGCCCTCGTACATCATGTATGCTTTTGAAAATCTTGCAATGCGGGCATAAAGTTTTGGATTCATTCCCAGCCGTTCGTGGCATTTTCTCTGAAACTGTCTAAGGCTCAGGCAGGCATCCTGTGCTACCAGGTCCATTGTGTAATTATTGCCGGTTATGTACAGTTTTTTTAGTGCTTTGTCTAAAGGCTGTAACTCTCGAACCCGTTCTGTTTTATGCAACAGGTATGTTTGTACTTTTGCGTTTACCTCTTCAGGATGTTGTGTTTCTCTCAGCTCATCAATGAGATTGTTAATTCCTCTGTCAAGAATGTGAAAGCCGTCAATTCCGTCATCAAACATTTCTTTCATGGGAATGCCTAAGAATCGAAAGAGGCCGCCGGGTTGAAAACCGATCATAACGGCACGGTGATTTTTCTTCAGTTCAAGTTCAACCGGTGTGATCTGAGGTCCCACGATGACACATTCCGGTTGCCGGGAAAAATAATCTTCGCCCTGCTTTTTAGCTCTGACCGGGCCGCCCAAATAGAGAATGATGCAGTGAACAGGGGTTGGAGGGTAGGAGTATATCTTACGGCTGTTGTCATTCCAGGGCGCAACTTTTTTCACCAGAACCATTTTAATCAGTGGTTTGAGTACCGGATGAGGGTGAAAGAGTCGTACAGTGTTCATCGTAACCTGATGTTACATTACATTCTACTACATTTAATCGATTATTTAGTATGAAGTCAATATAAATATCAGAAGGAACTACTGTTTAATAAAAGAAGGTCCCAATCTGTTTATTTCCATGTTGTATTCAATGTTTGAATTAGGTTAATTACTCAATCAAGCCGGATTTTACTGCACCGGTTCATATCACTCTTTCAGCGCTATTACTTCCTCCAACGATCACACTTAAAGTTGATAGCTATGAAAGTATTCACAACTCTTTTGATTCTATTCATTCTTTCCTCACTTATCATCAGTTCCTGTGCAAAACAATCGGAGGGAAGGGTGATGATAGAAAATCCGGAGGTAGAGATCCGGCAGCTCTGGGATCGATTTATACAGAACTGGAAAGCCGGAGATGCAGAGGCTTCCGTTGCAATTTATCATGCGGATGCACTCAATATTCCGAACAACTTCAAAATTAATAACGGGCAGGGAGAGATCCGTGAGTTCTATTCATTTTTGTTTGAGAACAATCAACCCATCGATTACAGGCACAGAACCGAGTCGATCCACTTTAAAGAGGATTTGGCTGTGGAGTACGCCACATTTTATGCAGATTGGACCTCTAATGAAGGGGAGGAGTGGTCATATGAAGCCCGGACACTGATACATTGGAAAAAAGATCCCGAAGCCGGATGGAGAATAAAGGCGATGCTGTTTAACAATCCACCCGAAGAAGTTCCTCAGCCATGAAATGGAAGGAGTTTCTCTCGGTAATGGATTTTGGGATTTCGTTGATGCCGTCGCTGGTTACCATCATCGGAACACTGCCCTACTTTGAGCGACCCTGGATTCCGGTCATTATAGGAGTGGCCGTTCTGTTTGGTTTGTTTGCACTCTTCATACACAATAATCTGGGAAAAAAGGAGAGGGCACTGGCGGAGATTTTGGCTACCGGGTATTTCATCAACTTTCTGGAGCCGATGGCCCGGAATATCGGAAAAACGACGGAGATCAGGTTCAGGAATGAGCAAAAATCGATGCATTTTGATATAGACTGTATTGAAATTACTGTTTACATGCCGATGAATTCCGACAGCCTGGATCAGATCTCGGATGTTTTGAATAATCAGAAGAGATATCAGAATATCGATATCATCAATGCTAAAGACGGAACACCGTTCTGGTCTCGGGCAAAAGTGGAAGGCAACCGTTTAAAAATCGCGGATTTTCCGAGAACACTGTTCTCACTTCCCCGTTTTGTGAAAATCAGCCTTGGCCAAACCAAGCCGAAAAAGATCCGGCAATATTACGAAGGCTTTTTCGGACAGCTCGAGGATCTGCTGGAGGATAACCGGCAGGATTATGTGTTGCGGCGTGTCAAGATTGAAAAGGTGTGAGTTCAGCCATTAGAAATCCGATTTGATTTTCGGGCGATGGAAGAGTTTTCTGAGAAGTAAACCTGCAAAGGCTGAGGGTAGAGAAACGGAATAGCCAAGGATTACGGCAATGATCAGTTCAAAAGGCCATAGGTTGTGCGAAGTGGGATCGATTACTCCTTCGACAATCACCCTGATCATTACCACGACCGGCAAAACCAGTGCCATGATGTTCACACTTCTCATGAATGAGTTTTCCGTGAAATAGTGCAATGCAATTGTAGCTATAGCAACTGAGATTAGTGCCGGATTGATGAGCGTAATTGGTAACGTGATTTCCTGAACAGGAATGAGCCAGTAGGGAATTCCGGTTATCAAAAAAGGGATCAGAAAAAGAAAGATGGGAGTGAGATACTTGGTACTAATTTTCACTGGAATGATTTAAAGGAGGTGGATATAGGAATGGGATTTGCAGAACAATGCGTAGAATGTTGCACAAATCCCTGTTTGGCCAAGAGTTGTAAAGATAGTCAGAAATTAACTTTCAGGGTCATACCATATCCGGCCTGACTGCCATTTGTTGGGATGACCGTGGGATTCAGTTCCAATTGCTTGTTGGATGCCAGACCGTTCTTAATATTCGTCCGTTTTGCAGCTCGGGGAGAGTCGATGATACTGTAGATCCAGGGAACGACCATTAATGTTACTCCTACGTGAACAGCGTTAAATGCACTTTCGGGTTCATTATTTATCATTACTGCCCCAACGGCAATTGGGGTAAGGATGGTGGCTCCTAGTAATAAAGCTCCGGTACCTTTTTCACCGGAATAAAAGTGACCTCCACCCGGAAGTACAGTTCCCAGAGCCATGGATACAGCGGGTTTTTTATAACCGGGCTGTTCGGCAGGATCTTCAAGGGTTGATTGGCTATAGGCAGGAAATGACAGAATGAAGAGTAACGATAAGGTAAGTACTGCAGAGATTACGTGAATAAATTTCATGATACCTCCGTTTGGGTTAACATTTTTTTTTCGTAGCAGAAAAGCAAGATTGGGTTGAAATGTAATCGAGCTAACTTATTAAACCTGAGGGGCTTAATGTATATAAAAATGTATAAAATAAAATAGTGTGTGGAGTAAATTTTAATGGTTTTCTTGTTTCGGATTGTTCAGCTAAAACCGTTTCTGATCTTTTTTCTTCCCAAAGAGTTGATGTAATCGTTTATTTTTTCAAGCTGTTTTTCTTCACTTTTAAGGAATTGAATCGATTCAATAATCTCTCGTTTTGAAAGTTCATCAAGCAGATCAAATACCTCAATAACACCTGTCGCTTCAAAACTTTTAATGATCTCCGCTGCCTCAATTTTTTCAGACCGGTTTTTGTGCAGGTAGAGCGAGACGGTGACCGGATCTCCTCCGCTTTTGCCAATGTAGTCTCGATTCTCCTGATTGACCGATATGATTTTATCCTGATCTCCTCTGGGAGCAAGGTTCATCAACGGAAGTTCATAATCATCGATTGAGCCGGAAACCTTCAGTGAACCCCATTTCCCTTTGATACGGGCTGTTCCCGGGATGATGATATGATAGGTCCAGGCTCCCTTCCCTTCTTCATGCTGAAGGATAAGTTGCTCCTTTTCGATTAATGGAATTTTGGATCTCATTATTGTCGTCAGGGATTGCTTTTATGTTCAAACTGACAACAGAACACCGATCGGATTCTGCGGGTTTCCGGAAGACTGAATTTATCTATTTTAGATAAAAGTCATTACAGTTCAGGATTGATAGCTACTTTCTTCAGCAGCATTGCGAAACAGGAGACCAGCAATTACAAAAAGAGTGAAGAAAAACCCGTTAACCGTTAAGATCTCAATTACGGAGCTCCCGGCAAGTTGCGACATCCCGGTCATCAGTGCTATTGTGGACAATACGGCCTGAATACCAGCCATACTAAACAGGGTAAACATCAAACCCCGGGGCTTGAATTTTGAGAGAAATGCTCCGATTAATCCCGTAAAAATGACAAACGAGTAGAGCAGGTTGAACTCATTACTCTCAGAACCGATGAGCCCAACAGCCGTATTCACCCATATGAGAAGGAGTCCGGAAAACAGGGCAAAACCGATGGCTATACGGTAGGCGAAATTTTTCGATTTACCGGTGATAAACGTGTAAGTAAGACCGGTTCCGAAGAGTAGTATGCCGGCTATTATAAAATCGGACAGAGTCCAGGCCACCTCGGCTGTAAACTGCATGGCGATGAACGGAATCAGTAATAGGAGGGCGGTTGCAGCTGCAGGATAGGTTATGGAGCGGATTAGATTATGTTCAGTCTTCATTTTCTTGGTTATTTAGGGGTTTAATTCCGGATTTTGTTATAAAGTACCAACCGGTCCCTGTTACAATAAGCAGCAATGGAATGGCACCCGGTTCATCTTCCACGATAATCATATATATCAACATCAACAGGCCCAGTGAAGTGATTATCATTGAGGTTCTCATTTGCATCTGTAGCGTCTTAATTCGTTCTGTATTCATATCTCTTTCGGTAATTTTATGATCTGTTCCAAAACGTTCAGATGATTTTCGAAAGCTTCTCTGCGGCCTGAGGGATCGAATAGCTTCTGGTTGGCTTGTTAATAATAAATGTTTTTTACATCGATAAACTATTCCTGTTCCACTTTCTTAATAAATATGGTCTGGCTGCCGTCGGTTACATCTAACTGTTCTGCCGGAAATAGCAGAAACAAGTCGATAATGATGCTTGGCCACCGGTAGCGTCAGCTACGAACACATGATTGGCAGTATGCGATACATATCAGAATGCTGAAGAGAATGAAAGAGAACGTTAATTGACGGTGGGGAAACTATATGCCTTGACAGAGTCCTTTTTAAAGATGTTAAGTTTCCGGAACTATAATCTCGACTTCCAGAAATCAGGACTTCTTTTTTGATGAAGAATTGCAAAAATGACAATGATCTCTTCGTCATCTACGAAATAGATGGAAAAAAGGAAATCTGTTGGTTAGAGCTCGACGAACCCGGTAACTTTGCACAACCTGATGATGAAATGGATTGCGTTTAATTTTCGCAATTTTGACATCAATACATCGAATAAATTCTTTGCCTAGTCCTGGCTCTTGATCTTCATACCATTGGTAGGCATCATCTAAATCTTCCTGTGCCTTTTCGGTAAGTATTAATGTTATTGGCACGGTGGCTTAGAGATATTTTTGACGGACTTTTTCCCAGCTTGATCCCGATTGTCTATCCTGCTCAAGTGTTTTAAGTCGTTCTTCAATAATTGCTTTGTGATGCTCGGGTACTTCGACTTCATTAGGATCTGATGCTATTGAATCCCATAACGCTTCAACCAAGATCAATTTTTCGCTTTTGTTAAGCTGAGAAAGCTCGTCAAGTAATGCCTTTTCCATCGTCATGGTGTTTATTCATAATTATTACTCAAGTTGAAAAAAACATGGTTGAAAGCAATTGATTCAGTTCAGAATTCTGAAAAGCAGGATAGGGAACTTAACGGTCTAGCATTTATGTTGGTAAGAATATATTTAACAATGACTTAATTTAATAAAACTATAAGGGCCAATATATACAATGTATTTACTGGTTTGTTGATGATTATATTTTTTAGCGAATAGTGAGCATTTGTGCCTTGTCGTCAATGTTATACTCTTGTCCATTAACGCTAAGTACATTATTACGAATTTGCATCAAATACTCACCTGGTGTGGCTAAAGTTGTATCAGTTGTAGCGGTTTCCTGATTCCAGGTAATGATTGATGAGTCCAATTCCCACTTGAACGTTAGTGTGCCATTTGGAGCTATTTCATAAGTATTGATAATTCTTGCACACCCAGAGCTATTTCCTGCAAATTCAATACGTTTATTTTCTTGATATGTAAATAGCCCGGCAAATTCCTGACATGAAGTTTTGATCATCAATGTATCGCGTGATGGATTTTTAACATTCAAAAATACATCAAAAGAATCTCCTTGTGATATTTCCTTGTTTTCAACTTGCATACTTAGCTCAGGAATTAACCGAGTTTCATCATTGAAAAGACTGCAACCAATCATGGTAATTGCTGATAGTGCGATTAAAATGGCACTGGTTAATAGTAAAGGTTTTTTTGAATTCATGACTTTCTTGATTTTGACATCTAAATTTTAGCTACTAAGCAAGTAAGCAACCCATCGCGTAACGGGCGCGGAGATTTTGGGTTAATAAACGGCTAAATAATTAAAACAAGCAATAACGGAAACCAACGGCACGTCCGGGTTCCTGGTTAATGCGTCTTGTTGTACGTACCGATCTTTTTATCACAATTAATAATAGTGCAGCGGTTCAGTATCGTCTTTTAAATATATGGTTACGACAACTGAATCACGTCTCTCCAATTCTATCATAAGTTCTGTAGGTACTTTACCAATAGCCAGTGCTCTTATTTTAAATTGTCCTGGTAGTACAGGAAGAACTTTGTTGACAGGGTTATCACTACTATAAAATGGAATGTTATTAATATGATAAGCGGCTGGAATTAATTGGTCTTTATCTTCAAAACTGAAAGATTTAAGATTTAAATAAGTTGCCCCATAAGAAGCTGACGTATAATGCTCAACGGAGTAGAGTTTTTTCGAGTTAACATTCTCTGTCTGAGTTGACGCGCAACTGCTAAAAGTAAAAACGGAACAAATAATAACTATGAGATTATTCATAAATTCTTTCTTACAAATTTTGACAGAATAGAAACAGGTACGTATAACGGTTTGGCGCTTCTACGGCCTAGCGACCAACTCAAAAGTAGGGAAAGAAAACGGAAGCGGGCAGCAGGCTTATCTTTTGCAAGCCAAGCGATACACATCGTCATTTGGCGATATTATGAGTTAAGGGCATCCGATGGCTTAGCACATCGCTCAGGAAACAAACGAAGAATTTGCATCCGAGTTAATTTGACTTTATATACCTTTCCTCTACTATTTTACTTAGTTCTGTAATCACACTATAAGCAGCAAAGAACAAATGAGAAAATTCGCTTTTTTCATTTCCTAAATCATCTTCTAAAGCGCTATATGAGCGTACCCCATCAAAGGTTACAAAATAGAAAATTACCGTTCCAGGTGCTGGTTTCGGGAAGGTATTAACCTTTATAGCCATATCGAGAAAATGTTGTGCTTCTGCCAAAAAATGGGGGGATGTTTTTCGGACATTTATATGCTCTCCACCTTCGATAATTCCGCCACCAGCACTGTAATACATGCTTGTGCTCCCATCAGCTACTGCCGAAAGTGTAAATGAGCCTTCATGGAAGCCGGTTTCCATGATAATAGCGAATACAGGATGGGGGAAATTTTCCTTTGTTATCCCAATGTCCTTAGGATTGAGACTTAGTATCATTGATCGTAGTTCATCAGTCATTTGACTGTGGGGGGTAACATCCTGCGCCATTGATGATCCACCAATTCCCAATATAAAAAGTACGGAGATGAGTAACTGCTTCACAATATCGTTTCCTTTTGAATTTAGAGCATAAAACATCTATTTATTCACCCCGACCCTTGGGCTTAAGTTAGTTCCATAATAGTTTAAAGCTATTAATACGACAAATAGAAATACTGTTTGGTCAATTAGGATTCTCTCAGGTTAAATAAAAGGGTTTTGGTAAGACGATTCTGCCTAATACCCTGTCAAAAAATATACCGGCGCTGAAGAGGAATTTATTTGGCAATACCTGTGTCCGGCCAGAAACAGGCGTAAGGATCCCCGTTCAGGAATCAGTAATCAGGGATTGACAGATACAGATTGACACCAACTGCCAACTGCCATTTACACCTACTCCGAATAAACAGCCTTCACCCGCTCCCGTAAATTAAACCCGCTGCTCATCACTTCGCCGTAGGCTCCGGCACTTCGGATGGCAACCAGATCGCCCCGCTCAATTTCAGGCAGCTGAATCCCCTTTTGAAAGGTGTCGGATGTTTCGCAGATTGGGCCAACTACATCATAGGTTTGTACCGGTTTGTCGGAAGTAAGCACATCAACACGATGGTTCGCCTGGTAGAGGGCGGGGCGGATCAGCTCGGTCATGCCGGCATCGATCACGGCAAAGTTGGTAGTCACTCCCTCCTTGATGAAGAGCACTTTGGAGATCAGGCACCCGCACTGGCCCACGATACTTCGGCCCAGCTCAAAGTGAACCTGCTGACCCTCCCGCAGTTCAAGGTTTCGGTCAAAAATCTCAAAAAAGGATTTAAAATCGGGGATGGGATTCTCATCTGGCTGTTCGTAATCTATTCCGTAACCGCCGCCAACGTTGATATGATTTAATCGGACTCCGTTGTTCTCAAACAGATCCTGCATCTCATTTACACGGTTGCAGAGATCCCGAAAGGGCTGCAGATCGGTGATTTGTGAACCAATATGAAAATGGATTCCGGTGAGGCTGATGTTTTCCAAGCCGGGAAGCATCTCAAATAGTTTCGGTAGTTTGTCCGCCGTAATGCCGAACTTGTTTTCGTTCAGCCCTGTGGTGATATACTTGTGAGTTTTGGCTTCTACATTCGGGTTCAGACGGATAGAAACATTGGCTGTTTTTCCGCTTTTTTTGGCCAGGCCGTTCAAAACTTTTAGTTCCTGAAGAGATTCACAGTTAAACGAATAAATATCGTGATCGAGGCCAACCTGAATCTCCTCGTCTGTTTTTCCCACCCCCGCAAACGCAAGCTGGCTGCCGGAAAAACCGGCTTCAGCGGCACGTTTGATCTCATTGCCGCTCACGCAATCGATGCCCAGTCCTGCTTCACGAATCACTTCCAGAATAGGCAGGTTGAAATTGGCTTTAATGGCAAAATGAACATGATATCCTTTCGAAATTCCGTGAGTTTGAATTTCTTTCAGCGTACGCCGCAGCAGGCCGAGATCGTAGTAGTAGAACGGAGTTTTATGAGATTTAAATGTCTCTATAGTTTGATCGTCGAACATCGTGATTTTTTGATTTCTAAATAGCGCTAATGATACGGAAATATGAGATCAATTTTTGATTATGCTTTACGTCAAATGCTCAACGATCTGATTACAACGTGAGCATTCGATATAAAACTTTCACTTTGGCAGTTATCGAATCCCCTCATTTTTAAGAAAAAGAGGGAACTTAAGGGTAGTTTCATTAAAGAAAAGATTAAAAATCAGAACTTTAAGAACTACAACCATCCCCTAACGCCTGACATTACCCATATAATTCTGGAATCATTAATGATGTTACAACGAATAATGTCGCACTAATGTCTTTTGTATTACTTTTGGGCCGCCAAAAGTAAACATCCCGAAGGCTCGGGTCCCGGCGGTAATTGCTTCCGGGCCTGGTTTGCCCTTCACGATTACACAACATCAATTGCTCCCGGAGGGAGCAGATGTTGCGATGTCTTCCGCGCTTTGCTGCAAACCATGCTAATCCTCCACCAATCAAGGCCGGAGGGTTCTTTCACTCTTTTAAAAAAGTATGAGTGAATAGTAAGACCCTGATTTTTGCACCACAAAAATAAACACGATAATGTATTGTCTTCAATGCATTTACAACACAATAATTATTAAAATATGGGTAATGTCAGCCCCAAACCCCTCCTTCAAAAGGAGGGGAGAAGCGTAATTCAATTTTCTACTTCATAATCGTATAGATCAATTCCGGCTTGTTCGTACTCATCACCGGGCAGCCAGAAGGGAGCTTCATCACGGTTTGCAATTTTTCCTGCCGCCAGTACAAATGATCGAATGTAGGCGGTTACATATTCGTAGTCGATTGTGTTAGGTTCGTCTGTGGTTTGATGGTAGTAGTAATTAATATCGTCGTCAAAAGCTGTAAGCCCCATGCTGTAGGTTGGTGCAGGAATCCCGGCTCTCGCAAAGTGAACATTATCCGACCGATTAAAAAGGTTCTGTTCAGGAACTGGATCGGGAATGGCCTCCAGACCAAATGCTTCTGCAGATGCTTTCAGGTCATCGTCAGCCTCGGTTCGCCCGAGTCCAATAACAGTAACCACGGAGGTGTCGTTGTAACCGGCTCCATCAATATTCAGGTTATAGATGATCTGATTGAGAGGCACCATAGGGTTTTCGGCAAAATATCCGCTGCCAAGCAGTCCACGCTCTTCGGCTGTCCATGCTGCTAGAAGTACAGATCTTCGCGGGGGATTTTCTGCAAAATATTTGGCGGCCTCAATCACACCAGAAGTTCCAACGGCGTTATCACGGGCGCCATTGTAAATATACTCACCGGTAATGGGTTCAGGGTGATCCGATACAACACCGGTATGGTCATAATGGGCGGAGAGAAGGATGTATTCATCCTTAAGGTCAGGGTCTGTTCCTTCAATTACACCAATTACGTTGTAGCTGTAGAAATCACGGGCCGGATCTCCCTCAACCGAAAGTGAAACTTCGGAAAAGGAATCCCCACCCAGAAATTGATTCCGCTCTTCCGATATGCTTTCAACCCAGATGTGCGGAAGCTCTATCTCTGTCTCTTCAAAATCATCAACCCTGAATAGTCTGTCGCGCCCTAAAAAGTTTGCCAGCATTTGCCAGGACATCTGCTGCTGAGACAGGCGTTCAATCAGGGCAATTCCGCCGGCATCACGAATCCATTCCGCCTTTTGAGCTGATGCCTGGATCATCTGTCTGGGGGCAGTCTGACCGGGCAGACCCGTTCCGGCTATTACAACCTTTCCTTCTAAATCAACAGACTCAATCTCTTCGCGGCTGCCATACTCCAGATGGATAACTTCGCCTTCAACCCCGCCGCGAAAACCACTCATTGAAATAAAATCACTCGAGATAGTGAAAGTGGAATCGCCCGCAGTGAGTGTTCCGCGAGTGGGAGCCTTTACTTCTCTGAACGGAACATTCTGATAGTAGGAGTCGTATCCGGGAGCTGTTTTTACACCGTATACCTGAAAAGTGGTTGCTATAAATCGGGCCGCGATGTCAAGTTCATTGCTTCCCGTGTCCCGGCCAAGAAACTCATCAGCCGCCAGGAAATAGATGTTGAACTCCACGTTTTGCTGCGTTACCGATTCCATGATCAGGTTTGGGTCGTCGCTTTGTGCAGCAGCAGTAGTCGAAATAATAAACAGAATAAAAATGGATAGAGAGGCTGGGATATATTTTAGCATTGTGAGAGTTTTGAATTACTGTTGGCGGTTGAAAGCTCTAAAGGTTAAGCATTTATCAGTAAAAAATAAGAGCAATATTATTATAAATCGTAAAACAGAGAATAGAAGATTGGTGGAATTTGATAATGGGATGGCTATAACGAGTCAAATCTTAAGTTCGAATGATTTTGACCACAAATGCGTAAAGATTCGTAAGAATACCGGCCGGTGTGGATGGAATCATCAAAATGGTTAGTATCTTCTCAGCATCAAATAAAGAAATTTTTTAGAGACACGTTCCCTGTTGCATAGGGGCAACCCGGAATTAAAAGATATACATGGAAGAAAGAATACCCTTTTCAATACCGTTTGAAGATCCGGTGCTGATTTTTGCGCTGGTGATGCTCATTATTTTACTTGCTCCGATCCTTTTTAAAAAACTCCGTATTCCGGGTATTGTAGGACTCATTCTGGCCGGAACAGTTGTTGGCCCGGGTATGCTTGGTTTGTTGGAGAGAGACTTTACGATTGAGCTGCTGGGTACAGTAGGGCTTCTCTATTTAATGTTTATGGCCGGCCTATCCATAGACCTGAACCGGTTTGAAAAGCTGAAAGAGAAAAGTATGGGATTTGGTTTTATCTCATTTTTATTGCCTCAGCTGGGTGCCGTATATATCGGTTTGGAGTTTTTAGACTATTCACTTTTAACATCGCTGCTGCTTGGATCTATTGTGGGTTCCCATACGCTTTTGGCCTACCCGATCGTAGAACGGCTGGGTATCACTAAAAATACCGGCGTTACAATGTCGATGGGAGGGACGCTGGTAACGGATACACTCTCACTGGGAGTACTGGCTATTGTTGCGGGAACCGTAGGGGATAATCAGGGAGCCGGTTATTGGGTTGGTTTTGCTACATCCGTGGCCGTTTTTGTTGCGGCAGCGCTGATCATTTTGCCAAGACTGGGGCGATGGTTTTTTCGCAATGTTCAGTACGAGAACAACATCGATTTTGTCTTTATGGTGGCTATACTGTTCACCACGGCATTTTTTGCAGAGCTGGCCGGACTGGCTCCAATTATTGGGGCATTTATTGCGGGATTGCTTCTCAACAGGCTGGTGCCCGACAGCAGCACGTTAATGAGCCGTATTCAGTTTGTTGGAAATGCTCTATTCATTCCATTTTTCCTCATCTCTGTAGGTATGCTGGTTGATATTGCAGTTCTGGGCAGTCTGGACGTTTGGGTGAAGGCATTAATGTTCAGCATTTTGGTTTTTGCCGGCAAGGGATTAGCCACACTACTTGTTACATTTTTATTCAAATACAGTAAAGAGGAGGGGCTGGTTGTTTGGGGATTGACTACGCCACAGTCTGCCGCAACGCTGGCGGTAACTCTCGTTGGTTACGAACTGGGATTCTTTGATACAACAGCCGTAAACGCAGTTGTAATTATGATTTTGATTACCTGCCTGGTTGGTCCGTGGCTGGTTGAAAAATATGGGCGTGAGGTGGCAAAACAGGAGGATGATAAACCGTATAATCCGGCAGATGCTCCACAGCGAATTTTAGTGCCACTTGCAAACCCTGAAACCTCAGACGCTTTGATGGACATCGCGTTCATGGTTCGGGATGAAAAGTCGGGACAGCCACTCTACCCGCTTACGGTTGCAAGAGATGGTGCGAATATGGAGGCGAACGTGGCACGCGGAGAAAAGATGCTTAGTCACGCCGTAATTCACGCCGCCGCTGCCGAGGTTCCTGTGAATCCGGTTACACGAATTGATCTGAACGTAGCAAAAGGGATTGCCCGTGCTGTTGAGGAGCAGCGGATAACCAATATCGTTGTTGGGTGGAACGGTGCAATTTCGGCCAGGCAGAAGATCTTTGGAAGTATACTGGACCAGCTTCTGGAGAAGGTTGATGAGATGGTTATGGTCTGTAAAATTGAAAAACCTGTAAACACTTTTGAAAGGCTGGTTGTGGCCATACCACCATTTTCATCACTCGAAGTCGGATTCCCCGGGAGTATTCGATCGATCAAACTTATGGCCGAACAGATGGGTGTTGATCTTGTAGTGGTCTCTACATTAGACCGCGAACCGTATGTGAAAAAGGGAATCAATAAGATTAAGCCGGAGCTGGATGTGAAGTACGATAGCCTGCAGCAGTGGGTTGAACTGCCGGCCTGGCTTGAAAAAAACAGAACCGAAGGCGATCTGTTTGTACTGCTAAGCTCGCGTGAGGGAACACTCTCCTGGAGGCCGGGGCTGGATCGGCTGCCAAGGGTAATCTCCCAGCGATATCCGGGCATGAGTTTTATCACCGTCTATTCGTCTGAAGTGGAGGATGAAGCAACACAGGGAATGGGAGCAATCAGGGAGCTGGATATTTTAACAGCCGAAAGGATAAAACTGAACCTTCAATCAAATGATGTAGAGGGAATTCTGGCAGAGATGATTGGTGACGATCATGAATTTAAAAATATCGAGACCGAACGAATAACACGTCGTCTGCTTGAAAACTCAGTGGATTATACACCGGAGGTGATGCCGGGAGTGGTTCTATATGAATCACACACCTCGAAAGTAGACCGTCAGGTTCTGTTTATCGGTGTAAAAAGGGAAGGGGTTAAGATCAAGCAGACGGCCAACAAGGCGAAAGTATTTTTAGTGCTCCTCAGCCCAAAGAATATGTCTGTCAGGGATCACCTAAAAGGGCTGAACCAGGTTGTGAAATACATCCGGCCGGGCAAGGATGTTGAGCGAATGATTAAAGCCGAGACCGTGCAGGATGTCATCAAAGCGGTAATGGCCCAGGATTAATCCATATTGAAAATCCGTTTGAAAATATGCCATACAGAGTAGAAAGAGCGCTCTTCGCCTCTGATGATCAACACATTGCCATCTACCTTTTCTCCAACCAGCTCAGGGAAAGAACCGAAAAGGGCACTCTCCAGTCGGCTTGACCGGGTTGCACCGATACAGGTTGTGGTGTAGTTGCCGGCCTCTTCAATCAGGTCGTGCTTCACCCTGTTGGTAACGATTACTTTCATGTCAACTTCATCCCTTGTAAGAGCAATCTGATCAAGTGCATTTTGAATTAAATCCTCACCGGCTTTTCTGGCGTCCTCTTCAGATTCGAAATCATCTCTTTTTTGAATATTGACCAGGGTAAACTTCTTGTCTTTCTGCATTTTTGAAAGTGCAGAGGCCCGCTGCAGTGTGGCTTTTGTGTGAGGTCCGGTTCCGACAAATGCAACGATTTTTCCTAAATCTTCTGTATTAAGTTTAGCCAGCATCACCCTGCAAGGCGACTCTTTTACGATTGGGTCGATATTTGAACCCAGGATGTAATCTCTGCGCTTTCTCTCACCTTTCCAGCCAAGTATTATTTCATCGGCTTTTTCCTGTTTTGCGAGATTTACAATAATGCGGCTGACACTCCGGCCTACAATTACTTTGGTTTTTATACTCACAGAGAGATCGCTGGCAGCATTCTCTACCTGCTCAATTAAATGGTCGTGCTGTTCAACTCTCTCTTTTTCAAATTCAACTCCCTGAGAAAGTGCTGTCTGATCCGGCAATACGATGATGTTTAATGCAATAATTTCGGCATTTTCGTATTCGGCTGCAGTTTCAGCGGCAAGTCTGATCAGGTTTTTCTGCGTGGATGGGTTAGCTACAGGAACGATAATTCTGTAAGGCTTTTCGGATGGCTCCGGCTCCATTTTTTCAGCAATGGCTTTGGCTAAAATACTCTCTCTCTCCACGCGTTTTCTGCCGTAAAAGAAGAACCAGAGCAGCCCGAAAATAACAATACCTACACCGCCAACCAGGGGAAGTACATCCATCTGGCTAAGCAGCGCAATACCGGAAACAATACCAAAAATTTGAACCCAGGGATATAGGGGAGATTTAAACTCAGGCTTATACCAAATTGGCTTTCTGCTTCTGAACGCGATTAAAGCAATATTCACCAGAATATAAACAACAATCTGAAAGGCACCGGCTGTTTTTGCGATCTCTTCAACAGGGAGCAGCAGAATGATGAGAAGCATGGCTCCGCCGGTGATTAAAATGGCCGTTACCGGAGTGTGAAACTTCTTGCTTACACGGGCAAAAAACTCGGGAATCAGTTTATCCCGGCTTAGAGCAAAGGGGTACCTAGAAGCGGTTAAGATCCCGGCATTTGCCGTACTGATTAATGCCAGCATGGCTGCAACCACAATTAAAACAATTCCGATAGTTCCAAAGAAAGGCTCCACAGCATCTACCATAGGCACGTTGGACCCGGCCAGAGTTTCTCCATCTACCAGGCCCACGAGTACATACACTATCAGACCGTAAAGTGCCGTAGTAACAATGAGTGAGAGCAGTAATCCAAGCGGGAGATTTCGTCCCGGATTGTCAATCTCCTCTGCAACGGCAGCCACTTTAGTCACACCGCCATAGGAGATGAGCACCATCACGGTAGCACTTATTAATCCCCCAAAACCTCCGTCAAAAAATGGCTGAAAATTTGTGCTTTCAACTCTTAAGAGACTAAAGGAGACAAAAAGGCCTAATATGATGATCATAACTACAACCATTACAACCTGTAGCCCGCCGGTCTGTTTAACACCAAAAACATTAACGGCAATGAGTATAGTACCAATAATAACGGCAACGGCTTCTACACTGGGTATCGACATGACTGCAGAGAGGTAGAACATTCCTCCTATTAGTGCGAGCCCACCTTTAAACATCAGCATCAGCCAGGTTCCCAGGCCTGCTATGGTTCCTGCTCCCGGTCCAAGGCCGCGCTCAATAAATACATAGTCACCACCTGCCTCAGGCATGGCTGTACCCAGCTCAGCGATACTTAAAGCTGCGGGCAAAACCAGTAGCCCCGCAATAATAAATGCGAGAATAACAGCCGGTCCGGCTTCTGCCATGGCAATTCCGGGCAGAATAAAAATTCCGCTGCCTATCATCGCTCCCATACTAATGGCAACGATAGATGTTAAACCGAGTCCCCTTTCTAAAACGTGGTCTTTACTCATTAAAGATGATTTATCGAGTTTGTATTAGTTGATCGACTTCAGGATAATGGTCTAATATTTAAATAAAGTGAAGATTGTAAAGCTTTATGCCGTACTTTTTAATCGAACACTGTTCAAGTCGAAAGTTTATTTTAGGTTGGACTAAGAGCCCACTAAAATAGTGATGTACCTGCAAAATACAAACTCACGAGGCTGCTCAATGAAATCTCTAATAACCCGTTTTGATAATCATGAAATCACAGGTACTTAGGCTCTGAAAACTACAGATGAAGCGGGTTCTAAGTGACTCGGTTGATATCAAAATTTCAGATAGAGAACCTTTCTTTGTATTCTTGAATGATAAATGAAGGTCTGCCAAATTATGCGTCTCGGTTTAAATCGGGACTATTGAAAACAACATCGTAAGTATGCAGATGAATAGAGCTCTGCTTTGGTTGAAAGACAAATTAACGATCCTTCGCTGGCTGCCCGGTTACTCCCGCGAAGATTTTTCGGGAGATTTAAAATCCGGAGCAACCGTTGGTGTAATCGAAATACCACAGGCTATGGCGTACGCCGTTATTGCAGGCCTTTCGCCAATTTACGGCCTCTATGGTTCGCTGATTCCACTCCTGATCTATCCGCTGCTTGGTACCTCCAGACACCTGGCTTTGGGAATTGTAGCCACCGATATGATTATAATTGCATCTGGGGCAAGTTTGATAGCGGAGCCCGGTACCGATCAATATGTTTCTGTAGTGCTGCTTCTCACGCTTTTTGTGGGAGTGGTGCACCTTTCTCTCTCTCTAATGCGAATGGGGTGGCTGGTTAATCTATTATCCAAACCTGTAATCTATGGATTTATGATTGCCGCTCCTCTGATTATCGGGGCGAGCCAGCTGGGTAACTTTTTTGGTGTGGAAACGGAACGCTCGCAGTATGTAGGCAATCTGGTTATGCAAGTCGTTCAGCATTTCGATCAGATCAATACGATGTCTGTAGCTATTGGTTCGATTGGGCTGGTATTTCTGTACACTGTAAAAAAAGTTTTCCCCATGTTTCCGGGGGCTTTTGTGTTAATTGCCGGTGGTGGAGTTGCAGTCTGGGCTTTAAACTTTCAGCAGATGGGGGTAAATGTAATTGGTGATGTGCCTTCAGGGCTTCCCTCTTTTCATCTGCATGAATTTACCCTACACGATATCAGACAGCTGATACCCACGGCAACCACTTTGGTTTTAGTACAGCTTATGTCGGTGATGTCTATCGGCAAGACGTTTGCAAATAAGTATAAATACCCGCTCAATGCCAATCGTGAGTTCTTTGCAATTGGGATATCAAACGTGCTGGGTAGTTTTTTTCAGAGTCCTCCGATTTCCGGAAGTTTTTCCAGAACGGCGGTAAGTGAACAAGCCGGCAGAAGAACAGCTCTGTCCAATATTGTTGTAGCCGTTATTATTGGGCTGACACTTCTCTTTCTCACTCCGCTGTTTTACTTCATTCCAATTCCTGCACTTGCTGCAATTATTATAGCCGCAACCATATCAATGATCGATCTGAGACAGATTAAATACTTTTTCAGAACAAAGAGGGAGGATGCGTACATAGCAATTTTTACAGCATTGAGCGTGCTATTTATCGGTATTCAGGAGGGTATTTTACTGGGGATCGGTGCCTCGCTATTTGTTGTGCTCTACCATTCGAGCAGGCCAAACATGTCGGTACTGGGGCATGTTCGCGGATCGAGAGAATTCCGGGATGTGCAAAGAAATCCAAATGCTACTCCGATTGAAGAGATTTTGATCCTACGGTTCGATACGTCCATTGCGTTTAATAATGCAGAAATTATTAAGGACTTCATTATCCAAAAAAGTGAGGAGCGAAATAAAAAAATACGAGCGATTATTATTGATGCTAAGAGCATCAACGACTTGGACACTACAGCTGTAGAGGTGTTTCAATCTGTGGTTGAAACGTTGGAGAAGTGGGAGATAGAACTGCACTTTGCAGGTTTAAAAAAACCGATTTTAGATACATTAATGAAGTCCGGGCTTGCACGTAAGATGGGAGGGGCACGGTTCCATAACACAACCCATAAAGCCGTGAAATTTTTACTGGATAAATGGGATACAAAAGATAATGACGGCGATTTCAGACAGTCTGAACGAAATAAAGTTGAGGAGAGCGATCATGACGAAGAACAAAAGGGGCCATCTCATCGCCTTAGCGACTATCTGGAAAATATTGATTAGACGGCACCCACTATTTGCTCAAAATTACCTGCTCAGCTTTTCCAGTATTTCTTCAAACCCTAGTGATGTTTCATCACTTTCGATCATGTTGCGAAGGGTGAATTTACCTTCGGCCAGCTCATTACCGCCAACAATCAGGGCATATTGCGCATTCTCGCGATTGGCATCTTTCATCTGAGCCTTCATAGATCTCCCCATATAGTCCATGGTTGCAGAGAGCCCGCGTTCGCGAATAACCGGAAGCTGCTTAAGTCCCCAGCGACGCGCTTCGTCTCCAAGAGTTACAATATAGACATCTACTTTTTTCTCTGTTCCAAGTGAGATTCCGAGCTCCTCACAGGCAATGAGCAGTCGCTCCATTCCGGCTGCAAAGCCTACAGCGGGAGTCGGCTGTCCGCCAATCTCTTCGATCAGCAAGTCGTATCGTCCTCCGCCGGCAAGCGCATCCTGGGCACCAAGATCGGGGCTGATGAGTTCAAATGCGGTTTGGGTGTAGTAGTCCATGCCCCGAACCAAATATGGATCTTCCTCAAAGTTGATGTTAAGGTCTTTAAGGTACTCTTTAACTTTTTTATAGTGCTCAAGGGACTTTTCACCTAAATAGTCAGTGATAACCGGAGCTGATTCAATAAATGGCTGATCTTCCTCCTCTTTCGAATCCAATATCCGAAGAGGGTTTGTCTCAAAGCGTTTTTTAGAAATATCGCTCAGTTGATTAAAGTTTGGCTTAAGGTGTGCTTTTAGAGCTTCCTTATACTTCTCACGGCTTTCAGGGTCACCTATAGAATTGAGTTTAAGCGTTGTATTTGTAATACCGATTTTTTTGTAGATGTGAATCATAAAGGCGATAACTTCCACATCCGCCACCGGGTCGTCGCTGCCAATAACCTCTACGCCAAACTGGTGAAACTGACGCTGCCGGCCTTTTTGAGGTCTCTCGGCACGGAACATGGGACCGATGTAGTAGAGCTTTTGTGAACCGCCGCGCTGGCCAAGGTGATTCTCTACATAGGAGCGTACAACGGGTGCTGTGAGTTCAGGGCGCAGTACATAGTTGTCTTCACCTCGGCTGAATGCAAAAATTTCTTTCGATACAATATCGGTGAGTTGCCCCAATCCGCGAACAATCAGTTCAGTCTGCTCCATTATAGGGGTGCGGATCTCCTCAAGATTGAATTTTTCAGCCTCTTCACGGATCAGATTCTCCAGATATTGCCATTTTCGAACTTCATCCGGAAGGATATCAATCATTCCGAGGTGTGTAGTGTATTTTGCTTGCGCCATTGTAGAGTAACCGGTTACATGTTTTTAATTGCTAGGGTGCAAAGATAAGGTTGATTTCGGAAAGATAGTAAGATTGATATGTGATGTTTGCAGGGAAGCTTTAAATCTAAGACTGAAATAGTTTCTCGCAGAAATTAGCTGAGATAAAGCATTATTACACGCCTGCGTTAACAAAGCTGACCCCACTCCGCAGGAGTAACCTGTTTTTACCAATCCGGATTGGGAACAACCACAGGCTGCGTCGGAGCCTCCTGCCGGTATATGAATAGGTAAAATTGATCGAGATTCCCTTATAGCGTCTAACCTGAAATTTTCTATTTTGACAGGAAAGTAAATTCAAAGCTAACACTATGCTCAGAACCATAATATTAACTCTGTTTTTCTCATTCACCTTTTTGAACCTTTTTGCACAAGACCGGCAATTGGTCTACGAGTCAGGCGGTGATCTCCCTCCCGAAAAATCGTCTTATGATGTACACTATTACGATTTGGATTTAAAACTGAACCCGGCCGATAGTACGGTTTCAGGTAGTGTGGGCGTTCACTTTCGTGTTGTTCACCCCACTAACGTGATAGCTCTTGACCTTGACCCAAGGCTGGATATTGAATCGGTAAACTGGATTTCAGATACATCAAACCGAAGCGTACGGGTTGAGAGATTTGAAGAGAATAAGACGTTTAGGGTTTACTTCCCGGAAACACTTCAGCCGGGTACGATGTCTGCTCTGGAGGTAGAGTATGGCGGAAAGCCAAGGGTTGCCGGAAATCCGCCGTGGGATGGAGGGATGGTATGGGACAAAACACCATCCGATGAACCCTGGGTTGGTGTGGCATGTCAAACAATAGGCGCCTGGGTATGGTGGCCAAATAAAGATCACCCATCAGATAAGGCAGACTCGGTGGCGATCAACCTAACTATGCCGGATAACCTTGTTGTAGCTTCGAACGGGAGAGACAGAGGTGTGACTGAACACGGCGATGGCTGGAATACTTCGCACTGGTTTGTCTCTACACCGATCAATAACTATAACGTTACAGTAAATGCTGCTCCTTATGAAACCATGAGCTCAACCTATACAAGTGTTGCCGGTGATGAGATGGAGATTACGTTTTGGTATCTGCCTGAATTCAGAGAAGAGAGTGAGTGGCTTTACCCTCAATTTGAAGAGCAGATCAGGTTTTTGGAAAGTATCGTTGGGCCTTACCCTTTCCGGGCTGATAAGTATGGCGTTGCACACGCTCCCTATCTTGGAATGGAGCATCAGACCCTGATTGCCTATGGAGCAAGTTTTGAAAACGATAACCTGTTCGGGCAGAATGCCGGTTTTGATGACCTTCATCAGCACGAGTTGGCACATGAATGGTGGGGAAACTTGGTAACAGCCTGGGACTGGCGAGACTTCTGGATCCACGAGGGGATCGGGACGTATATGCAGCCTCTCTATGCGGAGTATCTTGGCGGACAGGAGTCCTACAGGGAGATGATGGAGTTTTTGCGCACCAGGATTTCGTCACAGCGGGAAGTTGCACCTCGGGAGTCTATGATGAGTACCGTTGATATTACCGGTGGAGGCAGAGGTGGAGATATCTACTACAAGGGAGCCTGGTTTATGCATACGCTGCGATATGTTGTGGGAGACGATTCATTTTTTGAAATTTTGAGGCGGTTCGCCTACCCAACGGAAGAGATGGAATTTGAAACAGACGGAAAACAGGTTCGATATGCCACCACAGATGACCTTCTCCATCTGGCAGAAGCGAAAACGGGAATGGATCTGGGGTGGTTGTTTGAGATCTACCTTCGCCAACCGGATCTGCCTTCTTTAAATGTTACCAGGGCGGGAATCCAGGTTGTGCTGGAGTGGAACGTACCAGACGGAATGGAATTTCCGATGCCTGTAGAGGTGAAAATTAACGATGAACTGATTACACTGGTGCCTGAGAATAATCGTATTTCGTTTATAGTACCGGAAACTGCCGACGTACAAATTGATCCGGACCACTGGATTTTAAAACAGCTGTAAATAACGGCTCACTTAGCCGAATAAAAAATCAACCCGAATTAAAACCTACTTGATTATGCTTCTGAGACTTGCTTTTACTACACTTTTCATGCTATTGAGCAGCTCTCTTTTTGCTCAACAGACCTATATTCATGCCGGATATCTGTTTGACGGGACTTCAGAAAATTTGAGAACTCAGGTAACCATCATTGTTGATGGAGATAAAATTGTTGACGTCAGGGATGGGTATGTTCGTCCTGATTCTGAAAGTAGATTGATCGATCTGCGGGACAGAACCGTTCTGCCGGGTTTTATAGATCTGCACGTTCATCTTGAAAACGAAACCGGCCCGGATCGCTATCTGGATCGTTTTACTCAAAATCCGGAGGATGTGGCGTTTCAATCTACGGTTTATGCTAAGAAAACATTGATGGCCGGCTTTACCACTGTGCGAGACCTTGGCGGTTCAGGGGTGAACACCTCACTGCGCGATGCTGTGCGTGCAGGGCATGTCGTTGGACCACGGATTATCAGCGTAGGAAAATCTCTTGCAACAACCGGTGGCCATGCTGATCCCACGAACAGCTTTCGGCGCGATTTGATGGGTAATCCCGGACCGGAATCGGGTGTGATTAACGGTATCGCAGAAGCCCGCGAGGCGGTACGCCAGAACTACAAGCTTGGTGTGGACCATATTAAAATAACGGCCACCGGTGGTGTATTAAGCGTAGCGAAGTCGGGGCAAAATCCGCAGTTTATGGATGATGAACTGGAAGCTATCGTGAAGACGGCTCACGACTATGAGATGCACGTTGCAGCTCACGCTCATGGAAAGGAAGGTATGCTAAGAGCCGTAAAAGCCGGTGTGCATACCATTGAGCACGGCACCTATATGGATGAGGAAGTTATGCAGGCGATGGTGGATCACGGAACCTATTATGTGCCTACCATCACGGCAGGAAAGTTTGTTGCTGAAATGGCAGAAGTTGATGGCTATTATCCGCCATTGGTTGTGCCCAAAGCCCGGGAAATTGGTCCACTTATTCAAAATACGTTTGGTGAGGCGTACAGATACGGAGTGAGAATAGCGTTTGGCACCGATGCCGGAGTGTTCTACCACGGGGATAATGCCAGGGAGTTTGGTTTTATGGTTGAGGCCGGCATGCCGGAAGCTGAAGCGCTGTTAAGCGCAACCAGAACAGCTTCGGTTGTGCTGGGGATGGAAGACCGGATTGGCTCTGTTGAAACAGGGAAGTACGCCGACCTGATTGCAGTTGAGGGCAATCCCCTGCAAAATATTGCAATACTGGAAGATGTTAAGTTTGTGATGAAGGAGGGCGAAGTCTATAAAAGCGAATAGACTTATTCTGAATAAAATCGTTTAAATAATGTGAGTTCGAAATAAGAGTTTGTTAAGAAGTGTCCCCCTTCGAAGGGGGACTTTGTCACCTTTAAAATAGTGTTGCCTGCTTTTGGCCAAAATTAGGAGCTCGAACTGACGTTAAATAGAAAAAGCCCGGTCGAAAAAACCGGGCTTTTTGTTTTGAATCAGTTCAGATGTTTAGTCTCCGAAAAGTGACTTCAGAAACTTTCTGTGCTTCTCCGGATTTTTCTGAACCAGAAGAGGAACACCAAAAGCGTAATCCACCATCTTATCGGTAAAATCGTGACTGACAATACTGCTCAGCTTTTTCGACTTTGATGAAATGATGATTAAGTCAGCCTGTTCCTTAACGGTTTGATTATAGACCTCATCTGCAACTTTGCCTTTCTTATGGAGTGTCAGAGTAAAGTTGACATTGTCTGAAATGTCATGCTTATCTTTAAACTCCATCATTTTCTTCTCAATTTTCTTATCCACGTCCCGCTTCTCCTCGTCAGATAGCGTGTATGGGAAAAATTGAGCCCTATATCGGTAGATGTGCTGTGCAGTTACATTGCCACCGTTAACAAGGGATGTTGCCGTTTGTACAGCCTTGGCAGATTGCTCGGAAAAGTCGACGGGTACAATCACGCTGTTTAATTCGTACCGGCTGTTTTCCGGGACTAGCATTATGGATGAAGCAACATATTTTATGATACGTCTTGGAACTACACCTTCACCGGCATAACCGATTTTTTTACCCATCAGAATCAGATCGGGCTCCAGTAAATTGGAAGCGTCAATGATTTGATCGGTAGGTTTACCCTGTTTAAGAACAATTCGAATTTCAGTCGAATTGTCATCAAAGTGACCGCTTACTTTTTCCTGAAGTTCATTTCGAATTAAATCCATGAACTCCTCTTCGGACTCAATTTCCGGGAACTGCTCCACTATTTCTAAAGCAGTTGGCCCGGACTCAACCGTATGGAAAAATGTGATGGTTTTAGGTTTAATTATCGAGGTCAGGAATGCCGTATAGCCAATGAGAATTTCGTCCATATTGGACAGATCAAGACAGACTAACCAGTGTTTAGACTCTTTCATAATTTCCTCTAATCCGTTTTTTTCTGTTTTTTAATTGCGTTCATTACAAGATCTCTGTAGGACTGTCGCTCTTTATCCCGATCAATGCGCATGAGATCTTCATATTCGTTATGTAGTCCTTTTTGAAGACTATAACACATGATCAACAAGACGATTACGAATGGTAAACCGGTACTGATTGCCCCTGCCTGAAGAGCTCCAAGACCGCCTCCAATAAGAAGCACGGCTGCAACCAAACCCTCGGTAGAAGCCCAGAATACCCGCTGTCCAACAGGAGCATCCAGCTTACCGCCACTTGTAAGTCCGTCAATTACCAGCGATCCTGAGTCAGAAGAGGTAACAAAGAAACTCAATACCAGAATAATGGCGAGGAATGAGGTAACCATTGCCCATGGAAACTGATCCAATAGCACAAACAGAGAAGTGGTTTGATCAGCTTCAACGGCTGATGCAATCTCTGCTATACCGCCTGTTTCAAGAAAGAGTGCACTGCCTCCAAAACCGCTCATCCATAAGAATGTAATGAGTGTGGGAACAATCAACACTCCCAGCACGAACTGTTTAACTGTACGTCCCCTCGAAATCCGGGCGATAAACATCCCTACATAAGGTGACCATGAAATCCACCAGGCCCAGTAGAAAACGGTCCATGTAGACATAAACGAACCTTCTTCATACGTCTGTGTCCAGAAAGCATACGAAGGGAAATTCTGAACGTAGTGTCCCAGATTTTGAACAAAACCGGTGAGAATGTAGAAGGTTGGGCCTACTACTAAAATAAAGAGCAGGAAGAGTCCGGCGAGCCGGATATTAAATTCACTCAATACCTTTACGCCTTTATCAATTCCCAACACAACAGATACCACTGCTATGGCTGTAACACCTATAATGATTAGAACCTGCAGATTGGTGGTGTTTTCGAACCCGAATACGTACTCCATACCGGCGCCAGCCTGTGCAGCACCCAATC
>SL_7KL_010_BRINEDRAFT_10000003_pt1 | contig 84752 bp, 80 predicted proteins | sample SodLak_010_BRINE_FD_10663 | JGI IMG/M metagenome (IMG submission 10663)
CCACAGCGGCCACCACGTCATGGTAATATGCGAATGGGCGTTCCGTCGCGCACCATGGCATAGATATCTTCCATCTCCCGGTCAGTCACCGCGATGCACCCGTCTGTCCAGTCGCCGCGCGCATTTTCAAATCGCGGGCCACGGCCATGGATAAAAATATCACCGCCCGGCTTCCAGCCATTTTCCTCGGCGCGGGCCTTATCGGCCTCGTTCGGGTAATCTATACCGATTGACAGGTGAAACCGGCTGTTCGGGTTGCGCCGGTCGATGATGTAATCGCCCTCTGGTGTGCGGCGGTCGCCCTCGTGCTGCTTATGGCCGAACGGATTGCCGCCAAGTTGCACGTCAAAGCTGCGCAACAAGCGGTTATAGTGCCACAAATCCATCCGGCGCGCAGTCTTATACACGACGACATGCGTGACCTCCGGGCCTTTGTAGGTCCGAAACTTGCTAGGCGGGCCACCGCAAGATGCCAAAACGGCAACCAGCACCAGCGCGGCGACGACACGAAAGAATACCATTATTACTGCCTCAGGGTTTTTTGCGATGACCATGCCCTAAAGGCGCGATTCTGCCAAGTCCTGTCATATGCCGGATCACGGATACGTCATTCGGCGGGCGGCACTTTGTCTTTCTCTTGTGCGTTCAACCGCTCTTCGATGGCCGCAAGGCGTTTGAGCACCTCATCGCGATAATCGGATGTGGCCTGATTGCTTTCGGCAGCATGGGCGTCCTGCATCGAATTGACGATCAGACCCACCAGCAGGTTCACCACCGCAAATGTCGTGACCATAATGAAGGGCACGAAAAAGGCCCATGCATAGGGATAGGCCTCCATCACCGGGCGCACGATCCCCATCGACCACGATTCCAGTGTCATGATCTGGAACAGCGTATAGGCCGAATTGCCCAGATCGCCGAACCAGTCTGGAAACGTCTCTTTGAACAGCTTGGTGGCCATAACTGCGCCGATATAGAACAACATGCCCATCAGCAAGAACACCGACCCCATTCCGGGCAGTGCCTTGATGAACCCCTCGACCACGCGGCGCAGATTGGGGCTGACCGAGACCACACGCAGCAGACGCAAAATACGCAAAGCCCGCAACACAGTGAAGCCCTGCGCCCCCGGCACAAGCGAGATGCCCACGATCAGGAAATCAAAGATATTCCAGCCGGAACGCCAGAATTGCCCGCGCTGGGCGTGGAATTTCAGCACCAGTTCCATCACGAAAATCGTGAGACAGGCCGCATCCAACACAAGGATCAGCGGCCCGGCAATCGCCATCAATGTGTCAGACGTCTCCATGCCCAATAGGATCGCGTTGAAGATAATCACAACGATAATCCCGTTGCGCACCCATGGCTGATCCAGAAACGCGGCGGTCTTCTCACGGCTAAGCATTATTGGTCCCCGATTTTCGGTTGTAGGGCGCGATATGCTATCTTGTGAACTGGGCTGCAAGCTCCACATGCGGGCTGAAGCGGAATTGATCGACCATTTGCACCCATTCAAGGCGATAGCCGCCTGCAACGAGGATTTTTGCGTCGCGCGCGAAGGTCGCAGGGTTGCACGACACAGCGGCAATGCGCGGAATGGTTGAAGCGGCCAGCGCGACAGTCTGCGCCTCGGCGCCAGCGCGGGGCGGGTCGATTACGGCGGCCTCGAATCTTTTCAACTCGGCTGGCAGTAACGGGCGGCGGAACAGATCGCGCGCCTCATGGGTGATGCGCTTCAGGCCTGTTGCTTGTCGCCACCCAGCATCGAGGGCGCGCAGCATGTCCGCGTCGCCCTCGACCGCGTGCATCTCTGCCCGCTCGGCCAGAGGCAGCGTAAACGTGCCGCAGCCTGCAAACAGATCAACGATTTGCGCGGCATTGCCCACAGCGGTGCTGACGGCCATCTGCAAGGCCTGCTCGGCGGGTTTGGTTGCTTGCAGAAAGCCACCGGACGGCGGCGTGATCTGCGCGCGTGCGATCTGGTGAAAGGGCGGCTGCGTCTGCGCGATCACCTCGCCCTCCCATGCCAGACGGGCAAGGCCCGCTTGCCCCGCCCATTGCCCCAATTCCGCGCGCAACGCATCATCAAGCAGCTTGCCACCTGAAACCGCCAGATCAAGTCCGGCATCGGACCGCGTCAGTGACAGCGACAGCGTGGTCTTGCGCGCGCCGAAACGGGCGGTCAGTTCTTCCAGCAGGGGCAGGGCAGCGGTCAGGTCGGGATGCAGGATCAGACAGTCCGGCACCGGCGTAATCACATCGGACGCGCGGGCATGAAAGCCCACAAGCGCGCCTCGCTTCAGTCTGCGCCCTGAAAAACTGGCGCGCCTGCGGCTGTGCAAATCCGAGATATGCGGCGTGCGAAACTCTGCACTCAACCCTTGCGCTGCAAGTGCCTGCCGGATCACGCCTTCTTTCCAGTCTGTCACGAATTTTGCCTGCGCGTGTTGCAACGCGCAACCGCCACAGTTGCGGTAATGCGGGCAGGGCGCTTTGATGCGCAGGGGGGAGGGGGTCAGGATGCGCGGTGCATCCATCCGGCCCTGCACGATCTCGCCGGTCACGACTTCATCCGGCAATGTGCGCGGCACAAAAACAGGACCTTCGGCAATGCCGTCGCCATGATGGCCAAGGCGGAGGATTGTGATCATAAGGCCCCTGTATCGCGCGCTAAGTTCTTTGTGTTTTCCGCCCCGCGGCACGTGCAAGGGCGGCATATTGCGGCGCTCTTATCATGGTGTTGCCCGACAGACAAAACCTTCCTGCGTTCGGCCGTGAAGGGGTGGTTTGCGGGATTTCCAGACATAGCAGAGCCGGGTGCAATGCCGCGCAGCGCCGTGCCCGTGGACGGCCCGGCGATGCGCGGCGGCCTTCGGCCTTTGTTCCGCGCATGGTGTGTTACTCCACCGCCCACAATGCACTCAAAACAGCAGTGTCATATTGCGCCACACGCCACTCACACCACCCGCGCCGCGCTTCCCATCTGATCTCAACTCGCAGCCTCTGTATCCTCGTCAAAACCCAGAAATCCGCCCGATTGCCGCGCCCAGAAACGGGCATACGTACCGCCCGTGTCGAGCAATTCGTCATGGCTGCCCTGCTCGATGATATGGCCATCATCAAGCACGATGATGCGGTCCAGCTTGGCAATCGTGGACAACCGGTGCGCAATGGCCAGCACGGTCTTGCCTTCCATCAACGGTTCCAACGCGTCCTGCACAGCGGCCTCGACCTCGGAATCCAGCGCCGAAGTTGCCTCATCCAGCACCAGGATCGGCGCGTCTTTCAGGAATGCGCGCGCAAGGGCGATGCGCTGGCGCTGTCCGCCTGACAGCCGCACACCCCGTTCGCCCAGATGCGCATCATAGCCATGCCGCCCCTCATGGTCTTGCAGCGACAGGATAAACTCATGCGCCTCTGCCGCGCGGGCGGCCTGCTGGACCTCGGCCAATGTGGCATCCGGGCGGCCATACCGAATATTCTCGAAGGCCGAGCGGTTGAACATCGCCGTTTCCTGCGTGACCATCGCAATATTGCGCCGCAAGCTTTCTTGTGTGACCTGCCTGACATCGCGCCCGTCAATGGTAATGCGCCCACCCTCGACATCATACAGGCGCAACAGCAGCGCCACGAGCGTGGATTTCCCGGCACCAGAGGCCCCGACAATGCCAATCTTCTCGCCGGGTGCGATCTTCAGATCCAACCCTTCAACGCCCCCCGTCTGGCGGCCATAGGCAAAATTCACGTTGTCAAAATGCAGCGCCCCCGTGACGCGGCCAAGTTCCACTGCATCGGTGGCATCTTGCAGGTTTGACGGGCGGGTGAGGGTTTTCATCCCATCCTCAACCTCGCCCAGATTGCCATAAATCGCCATCAGCACGAAACTGACCCAGCCCGTCATCTGTGCAATCCGAATAGCGACTGCCCCTGACGCAGCAATCGCCCCCGGTGTGGCCTGTCCCAGCGACCAGAGCCACAGCGTGCCACCGATCAGCAGCACAGGCAGCACACCCGCCACCAGCATCAGCCAGAAGCGAAACCATGCCTGCACTTCGCCAAATTCGACAGCCCGGTCGCGGAACACACCCATTGCATTCAACGCGGCACGGTCCTCGAACTCGGAATGCGCGAACAGCTTGACAGTCTTTATATTGGTGATCGTGTCCACCACCTGCCCGCTGACCTGCGCGCGCGCGCCCGCCCGCGCGCCCGCCCGCTGGCGCACTTGCGGCAGGAAATACCGGATCAACGCCAGATACCCGACCAGCCAGACGGCCAGCGCAAGGGCAATCCGCGCGTCAATCGTCAGCAGCAAAATGACCGAACCGATGATCGAGGCCAGCGCAAAAGCCATCGTGTTGATCGTTTCATTCGCCACATCCGTCAGCGCCCGCGCGGTCTGAACCTGTTTCTGGGCAATCCGCCCCGCGAAATCATTGTCAAAAAACGTAACCGGCTGCCCAAGGGTCCAGCGGTTCAACCGCGATTGCACCAGCACATAAACATTGGGCTGCACCACAATGCTGTTAGCCGCCGAAGACAGGCCAAAGGCGACCGGGCGCAGAACCACGAAAAATATCACGAAACCCGCAACCAGCCACAGATGCTGCGCAAAGAAATCAACAGGGCCGGTTTCGACCACTGCATCAATGATCATGCCCAACAACAGCGCGGACACCACCTCGGTTGTGCCGACAAGCGCCGAGATTACGGCGGCCAGCAACAAGACCGGCCATGCCCCTTGCACAGACCACAAAATAAACGCCCACAGACTGCGGGGCGGCGCGCCGGGCGCGCGTTCAAACGCATTGATCATCCCGGCCAGACGCTGCGCAGGGCCGGGCCGCTCAATATGGGTGGAAGTCTCGGTATCTGTCGTGATTTTCTGTAGCACATCGCCCCCGGTTCTGCCTCAGATATAGGGGCGGGGCGGGGCAAAGGCCAGTCACGCCAGCAGATCAGCCTTGCTCATGCTGAAATCAGAGGCAATCCAGCGGGCTTCGAGCGCGCGCAGATGCGCGCCCAGTTCCGGCCCTTGCAGATGCGGCAGATCACCCGCACGGACAGGAAAGCGGGCCTGCGCCCCGCGCGTGATCTGGCGTTGCCAATCTGGCGGCGGGGGTGTTTCAAATACCACCGCACGCGCCAGAACGACATCGCGCGCAAGTGCCGCCCCTAGGCGGTAGCCCAACTGCGCCGGTGGTTCCATCTTGCCCAGTGCGGCGCGCGCCACCTTCAGGTCGCGCACCTCATTGCGGGTCAGGCGCAAACGGTCCGTCTGCCCGCCCAAGACCAACATCCGGCGGGTCCAGACCGGATCAATCCCGGCCTCCAGATGGACCAAAGGGGCCAATCCATCTGAGCCAGCACCCGGCACCACGCGCGCCAGGACACCGCACTGCGCCATCGCGGCGACCGCAGGGGCAGGGTCGGGCGCACCCAGCAATTTGCGCATCTCAGCGCCAATGCGCTCCGCCGATAGCTGTTCCAGCCCCTGGGCCCCGTCAGTGCAGGCAGCAAGCGCGTCGGCATCCAAACCCTGCGCCGGGTCGCCATATTGTGCATGGAACCGAAAGAAACGCAGAATGCGCAGATAATCCTCGGCGATCCGCGCCTGCGCCTCGCCAACAAACCGGACCCGTCGCGCCTGCAAATCCTTCGCCCCGCCCAAAGGGTCCAGCACAGTGCCATCGGCGCGCGCATAAAGCGCATTCATGGTGAAATCGCGCCGCGCTGCATCCTCGGCCAGATCGTCGGAAAAAGCGACCGTGGCGTGGCGGCCATGCGTCTCGACATCGCGGCGAAAGGTCGTGACTTCAAACCCTTGCCCCCCCGCCACAAGGGTGACTGTGCCATGCGCGATCCCGGTTGGCACAGCGCGCAGCCCCGCATCCTCGGCCAGCGCCATGACGGTTTCAGGCCGCGCATCGGTGGCAATATCTACATCTGTGACAGGCACGCCGATCAGGGCATTGCGCACACAGCCGCCCACCACAAGCGCCTGATGCCCCGCATCGCTCAACAGCCGCAAAACATGCTGCGTGTGCGCCGCGTGCAGCCATGCGTCGCTTATCTGCATGGTCCCGCCTTCTCGGCCAGACCCCGCAGAATGCGCGCGGTCGCACCCCAGATGTAATACGGCCCCCACGGTACAATGTAATAGTTCCGCCAAGTACCACGCCACATGCGCCGCTCTACCCGAAAGCGGGTTGGGTCGGTGACATGGGCAAGGGGGGCGGCAAATATCTCAGCCACCTCATTGGGGTCCGGGCGCGGGGTAAAGTCGCGCGTGATTTCCGCAAGAATGGGCGTGACCAGAAACCCGGTGACAGTCTCATGCGCGGGCAGCGCACCCAGCACCTCAACGGCCTCTCGCGGAAGGCCGATTTCCTCATTCGCTTCGCGCAGAGCGGTCGCAACAAGATCGGCATCCCCCGCGTCCTGCCGCCCCCCCGGAAAGGCGATCTGGCCGGGATGATTGCGCAGATGCGAGGCGCGCTTGGTCAACACCAGCCGCGGGGCGTCCTGACTGCGCGTGATCCCCACCAGCACCGCCGCCGGGCGCAATACGCGGTTTTCCGGCAGCACGACACCGGGGTTCAGGTCAAAATCGCTGGACCCCTGCGCGGGCTGGGCAAGTGCGCTGCGCAACTGCTCCAAGGCATCACTCGTCATTGCCCCCGGCCTCAAAGCCCAAACTGGTGGGGTCCATCACATAATGCGCGCCGCAAAACTGGCAGTCGGCGGTGATCGTGCCCTCATCCGTGGTCATGGTCGCCAGATCCTTGGCCGAATAGATCGACAGGCTTTGGCGTACCTTATCCTCGGAACACGAGCAGCCGAAATGAACCGCTTGCGGGTCAAAGACGCGTGGTGCTTCTTCATGGAACAGGCGCAACAGCAATTCGGGGGGCTGCACATTTGGGCCCATCAACTCCAGTTCCTCGACCGTATCGAGCAGCAGGTTTGCGCGATTCCAATCCTCGGCGACAAGGTCTTGCGTGCGCGGGCTGGTGCCAGAGGCTTGTGGCATATGTTGCAGCATGACCCCGCCCGCGCGCCACTTCTCAGGCTGGCCCGGCAGAATCGTCCGCCCGAAACTGAGCGAGAAGCGCGTTGGCAATTGCTCGGACTGGTCAAAATAAGCCTCGGCGCAATCCGACAGCGACTCCCCTGCAATCGGGGTGATGCCTTGATAGGGCGTCATGTCGCGGCCCTGATCGATAAGAATCGCGAAATATCCTTTGCCAATCTGCTCGAACGGGCGCGCATCCGGGGTCATTCGCGCGGCGTCGAAACTGGCATAGGCGCGAATGCGGGCGGGAGCGCCGTCTTGCGTTGGCGCGTAGTAATCCGTTGCAATCAGCCGGATCGGGCCACTGCCGCGCACTTGCAGCGACAGGCGCCAGCGCAGCTTGATCGTTTGACCAATCATCGCGGTCAATAGGGCCGCTTCTGCGACCAGCGCTTCGACAGCAGGCGGATAGTCATGTCGGGCCAGCACGCGTTCCAGTGCCGTGTCCAACCGTGCGACCCGCCCCCGAATATCGCTGCGATCCAGTTGGAATGGCAGGACAGTGTCATCCCAGGCGATCTGTGCGCCGAAGCTCATGAAATGTTCCTTGTCTTGGCTGGCAAAGTTTTCGTGCGTGTCTGGCCCTCCATATAGGAACTCGGGCCCAAGGGCCAAGTGCGATCCGATCTTTGTGCTGCACAGCGCCTGTGCTGTCGCCTATGCGCTGGGAAAATTGGCGCAGCGCGCTGCAAAGGTCAGCGCGCTGCGGGTTGCGTCACTCTTCAATCCGCACACCGCGGTAATAGCGCGATGGCGGCTCTGTCAGGTATGTGGCGTGATTAAACTCCAGCAAGGCCCCTGATACATCATCGTCAAATTCATCCTTTCCAGACCAGTGCATCAATTCCCATTTCAACGCGTCGACAAAGTCTGTTCCCTTCACTTTTGCAAGCTTCACAAGGGTTGCGCGCAACCCATCCTCGCCAAATTCCTCTGAATTGTGGTTGATGCATTCGGTAACACCGTCGCTGTACAAAAGCAGCCGGTCACCCGGCATGAGCTGGGCCTCGATCGTTGCGAAGCGGGCATTCGGGATCAGACCGATGGGCAAGCCCCCATCGCCGATAAACTCCACGCGCCCATCTGCCCGTTGGATAACCGGGTGCGGGTGCCCCGCCTGAACCAGCCGGATTTTGCCTGTTTGCAGGTCGATATCGGCATAGGCAATCGTCAGATAAGTTTCCGTCTCGAATTCGTCGAGCATCAGTTCATTGATCCGTGCAGCAACGTCATGCGGATCGTATGCCTTGGATTTTCCGGTTTTGGGGTCACGGATCAGGACGATATTCTGTTGGTGTTCGCCGCCCGAAAACAACCCCGCAATGCGTGCCCCAAGCATGGCCGCCGCCACACCATGGCCCGACACATCAATCGCATAAATCCCGATCCGGGCTGTCGAGATTATAAACGTGCCAACCATATCGCCGCCGACATGCCCCGAGGATTGCAACAACAGCGACAGCGTGCTGCCGTCAAAATCATGCTGGCGCTTGCGGATGAGCGAGTGCTGTAGCTTGCGCGCTTCCATCAGGTCACGATCAATCGCGTCATACAGGTTTTGCAGCTCATCCAATGCGGCGCGCAAGTCCCGATTCTGTTGCAGCGCACGTGCTTCGGAGTTGCGGGCATTCTCGCGCGCCAAACTCAGTTCCGTGACATCGACCCGCAATCCGACCCTGCCACCATCATCGGTCCTGCGTTCCACGATCTGCAAAACACGCCCATCGGACAGGNGCTGGCTGCTGCGCCCGGTATTGCGAAATCGCTCCAACCTATGGCGCAACCAGTCTTCTTCGCGCCCGATGGCGTCGGGATAGCGCCCCTGCACCAAGTTATGGCGCAACAGGTCTTCGAACCGCGCGCCCTTCACTAGAATCGCCGGATCAATCTGATAAAGTTCTCCATATTTGCGGTTTGCCAGAACCAGCCGGTCGTCGGCATCGAAATAGACAAACCCGTCATCCAGCGCCTCCACCGCTGCCCCCGCGCGGTGCGCACCTCGCGCTCCATCGCCAGCAAACGCTCGCCCGCTGTGATGCGGGCGCGCAACTCTAGCGGTGAAACGGGTTTTGACAGAAAATCATCTGCACCAACATCCAGCCCTTCGGCGACGGCATTCTTGTCATTCTTCGACGTCAGCAAGATGAAATAACTATACTTTTCTTCTGACAGCGCGCGAAAGCCGCGGCAGAATTCCAGCCCGTCCATTTCCGGCATCATCCAATCCGACAGGATCAGGTCGAAATGGCGTTTGGTGCAGGCCTCCAGAGCGTCGATGCCAGAGCGCGCCTCTTGCGTTTGATATCCCCAGTGTTGTAACAGCTTGGCGAAAATCATGCGCTGTGCGCGACTGTCATCGACGATCAGTGCAGTTTTCTGCGCATTCGGCCTTGGCGCTGGTTGTTTCATGGTATTTTGCACGCGTTTTAACCCGGAGTACCTGTCTTGCCTTTTTCACTGATCCCGTTGCTTTTCGCAGGGCTTTGTTAAACAGTGGTAAAGGCGACAGCTTTCGGTGCGTTTTTTTCTATCTGCCTTTCAATCAAGCGAATTGAACAAAGTATTAGGAATTCGGTTCTAGACTTGGGCGTGTGATGGAAAGGAACGTGCATGATCGACTGGTCGCAAGTAGCTGACCTATATGCTGATTTCGGCGAGGACGGGTTCGGCGAAGTGGTGCAGGTCTTCGTGCAGGAGGTGGAGACCGGGCTGGCGCAGCTGAATGCCGCGCAATCCCCAGATGAAAACCGCATTGCGTTCCATTTCCTAAAGGGGGCGGCCCTGAATCTTGGCTTCAGCGAGGTTGCCGATCTGTGCGCGGCAGGAGAATTGCGCGCATCCGAGGGCAAAGATGCTGCGCGCGAGAAAGAACAGGTGTTGCGCGTGTTTCCACCTACCTGCACCCTGTTTGAACAGCAATGGCGGCAGCGACTTGCCCTGAAGCACTAGCCATGTCTGCGCGTGACGGGGCAGCGGTCAGATCACAAAACCAGCTATCACCTCATCATCGGTGATATCGGTAAATCTGAACCCCAGCGCCGACATTCTGGCAAACAGGCTTTCAAAATTATCCGGGTGTCGGGTCTCGATACCGATCAGCACTGTGCCGAAATTACGCGCTGTCTTTTTCAGATACTCGAATCGTGCAATGTCATCTTCGGGGCCAAGCGTTTCAAGAAAATCACGCAGCGCGCCCGGTCGCTGGGGCAGGCGCAGCATCAGGTATTTCTTTGTGCCCAGATGGCGCATCGCCCGTTCTTTGACCTCTGGCAGGCGTTCGAAGTCGAAATTCCCGCCAGATGTCAGGCAAACAACGGTTTTTCCCGTCAAATCCGGCACAAGCAACGGCAAAACATCGACCGACAATGCGCCCGCAGGTTCCAGCACGATCCCTTCGACATTCAGCATTTCCAGCATCGTGACACAGATACGGTTTTCCGGCGCGATCAGCAGGTGCGCAGGGTCAATCTGGCGCAGATGTTGGAATGTCCGCGCCCCGATCCGCGCAACCGACGCACCGTCCACGAAGCTGTCCAACTGCGTCAGCGTAACAGGCGCGCCTGCCGCCAATGCTGCTTGCAGACTGGCACCGCCCAATGGCTCGACATAGCGCAACGCGGCACTTGTGGCAGTTTCCGTGAAATAACGCGTCACACCCGCACTCAGCCCGCCGCCGCCCACTGGCAGAACAACCATATCCGGCGCGCGGCCAAGCTGCTCCAGCATCTCGACCGCAACACTGGCCTGCCCCTCGATCACATCATCATCATCGAAGGGGGACAGGAAATGCGCGCCCTGCTCGGTGCAATAGGTCTGCGCCGCCGACAAGGCCTGATCGAAAATATCGCCCACAAGCGTAATTTCGACCTGATCGCCGCCGAATGTGCGCGTTTTCATGATCTTTTGCTGCGGTGTTGTCACCGGCATAAAGATCGTACCCTTGACCCCGAAATGCCGACAGGCAAATGCAACACCTTGCGCATGATTGCCGGCACTTGCGCAGACAAACTGGCGCTGGCCGGGATGGGTGGCAAGGCGCTTGCGCATCGCGTTGAACGCGCCCCTGATCTTATAGCTGCGCACGGGGCTAAGGTCTTCGCGTTTCAGCCAGATATCCGCGTCGAACCGCTTGGACAAATGGTCATTGCGCGCAAGCGGTGTCGGCTCGAACACGTCGCGCATGGCTGCTGTTGCGGCCTGCGCGGCTTTGGCAAACGCGCTCATTGCGTGCGCATCCATGCATCAAGCTGCGCGCGCACCGCATCGGGCATTGGGGCGGATCTTCGGGTTTGCGGGTCGAAAAACACCTCAATCAGATCATACGTTGCATGCACCGCGTCGGTATCGGCATGTCGCATGTGCAACTGAAACGCGCAACTTTTGGTGCCCAATGACACCACGGTTCCNTCAATTACGATCAGATCACCCGCCGTGAGTTCCCTGACAAAGCGCGTGGTGGCCTGCGCAGTCACCAGATGCACCCCATGTTGCGCCTGCATCACGCTATAGGCCAGCCCGAGTCGCGTCCATAAATGATAGGTCGCATCATCGAAAAACGGGGCATAATGGCGCACATTCATATGTCCGAAATGGTCATGGTGCCACGGGTGGACCACCCCGCGCAAAAGTTCCAGCCGCTCCGCCATTGCGTTTCCCTTTGTTCAATCTCACCCTGTTAGCAGTCGCCCATGCCCAAACGCAACTGCGCCCGCGCGCATGGCCTCCATGTTTCAATAGCGCCCCTTGCCCAGAGGCGGCAAAGCCAATAGACGGATGGCCAAACGCATAGTGTGACCGGAGCCCCCATGACCAACGCCCCCAAGAAAGTCGTGCTTGCCTATTCGGGCGGGCTGGATACCTCGATCATCCTCAAATGGCTCAGGACCGAATATGACTGCGAAATCGTCACCTTCACCGCCGATCTCGGGCAGGGTGAGGAGCTGGAGCCAGCGCGCGCCAAGGCCGAAATGCTCGGCGTCGCGCCAGAGAATATCTATATCGAAGACCTGCGCGAGGAATTCGTGCGTGATTTCGTCTTCCCCATGTTCCGCGCCAATGCGCTCTATGAGGGGCTGTATCTGCTTGGCACGTCCATCGCGCGCCCGCTGATCTCGAAACGGCTGGTCGAGATTGCCGCCCAGACTGGGGCCGACGCAGTGGCGCATGGCGCAACCGGCAAGGGCAACGATCAGGTCCGGTTCGAGTTGTCGGCCTATGCGCTCAACCCCGAGATAAAGGTCATCGCACCTTGGCGCGAATGGGACCTGACCTCGCGCACACGCCTGCTGGAATTTGCCGAGGCCAACCAGATCCCTATCGCCAAGGACAAACGCGGCGAAGCGCCGTTCTCGGTCGATGCGAACCTGCTGCACACCTCGTCCGAGGGCAAGGTGCTCGAAGATCCGGCAGTTGATGCGCCTGACTATGTGTATCAGCGCACTGTGAACCCCGAAGATGCCCCTGATCAGCCCGAAGTCATCGAGATCACTTTCGAGAAGGGCGACGCCACTGCGATCAACGGGCAGGCGTTGACCCCGGCCACGATCCTGACCGAACTCAACGCATTGGGCGGCAGGCACGGCATCGGGCGGCTCGATTTCGTCGAGAACCGCTTTGTCGGCATGAAATCGCGCGGCATCTATGAAACCCCCGGCGGCACCCTGCTGCTGGAGGCCCATCGCGGGATCGAGCAGATCACCCTTGATAGCGGCGCGGGCCACCTCAAGGACTCGATCATGCCGCGCTATGCGGAATTGATCTATAACGGCTTTTGGTTCTCGCCTGAACGCGAGATGCTGCAAGCCTTGATCGACAAATCGCAGGAACATGTCAGCGGCACTGTGCGTTTGAAGCTCTACAAGGGGCATGTGCGCACCATCGGGCGCTGGTCTGATCACAGCCTGTATTCCGAAGCGCATGTGACCTTTGAAGAAGATGCGGGCGCTTATGACCAGAAAGATGCGGCGGGTTTCATCCAATTGAATGCGCTGCGCCTGAAACTGATCGCGGCGCGCAACCGCCGGACGAAAACCTGACAGGGCACATTTTCTTGCCCTAAATACTCCCGCCGGAGGCACGCCTGCCTCTGGCACCACGCCAGACCGAGGGACCGCCATGACCAGACCCGTCGTTTTGTGCATTCTGGATGGCTGGGGTCTTAGCCCCACGCGCGAAGGCAATGCTGTCGCACAGGCAGATACCCCCCATTTCGACCGCGTGATGCGCGCCTGTCCCAATGCTACCCTGCTGACACATGGCCCTGATGCGGGCCTGCCGACAGGGCAGATGGGCAATTCCGAAGTGGGCCATACTAATATCGGGGCGGGCCGCGTCGTCGCCATGGACCTTGGCCAGATTGATCTCGCCATCGAGACGGGCAGTTTTCCGCAAAACCCCGCGCTTTTGGGTTTTGTTGAGAAACTGACAGAAACCGGCGGCACGGCGCATCTGTTTTCAGTTGTTTCTGACGGTGGTGTGCATGGTCATGTTGAACATTTGAAAGCCGCGATTGCGGCTTTGACGGGTGCCGGCGTGCAGGTTGTCATCCATGCCATCACGGACGGGCGCGATGTGGCGCCCCAATCTGCCGACCGCTTCATTGCCGATCTGCAAGCCACATTGCCCGAAGGCGCAAAGATCGGCACTGTAATCGGGCGCTATTGGGCAATGGACCGCGACAACCGCTGGGACCGGGTCGAGCGGGCGTGGCGCGCGATCATGCGTGGCGACGGGGCCACTGCCCCCAGCGCCTCAGAGGCGGTTGCCGCCGCCTATGCGCGCGGTGAAACCGATGAATTTATCGCCCCCACAATCGTCGGGGGGTATTCCGGGGCCAAACCCGGAGATGGGCTGTTCTGCCTGAACTTCCGCGCCGACCGTGCCCGCGAAATTCTGGCAGCCCTTGGCGCGCCCAGCTTCAATGGATTTGATCGCGGCCATCCCCCGACATGGTCCACACTTTTGGGCATGGTCGAGTATTCCGAGGCGCATAACGCGTTTATGCGCACCGTCTTTCCCAAGCGCGAAATTGCCAATACCCTAGGCGCATGGGTCGCAGCCCAAGGGTTGCGCCAGTTCCGGCTGGCCGAGACGGAAAAATACCCGCATGTGACCTTTTTCCTCAATGGGGGCCGCGAAACCCCCGAGGAAGGCGAAGACCGGCACATGCCCTCCAGTCCCAAGGTGGCGACCTATGACATGCAACCCCAGATGGCCGCCCCCGACGTGACCCAAAAACTGGTCGAGGTGATCGGACAGGGCTATGACCTGATCGTGGTGAATTTCGCCAATCCTGACATGGTGGGGCATACCGGCGACCTCAAGGCCGCCCGCCTTGCATGTGAAGCGGTCGATGCCGGGCTTGGGGCCGCGTTAGCGGCGTTGGACAAGGCAGGGGGGGCCATGCTGCTGACCGCCGATCATGGCAATTGCGAGCAGATGATTGACCCTGAAACCGGCGGGCCGCACACAGCGCATACGCTCAACCCTGTGCCTGTTGTGCTAATTGGCGGGCCGGATGGTGTGGGTTTGCGCGATGGGCGGCTGGCCGATGTCGCGCCGACCCTTCTGGACCTGATGGGCCTGCCGCACCCCCCCGAGATGACAGGTGAAAGCCTGATCACGCGATGATCCGCCGCAGCCTGACACTGCTGGCCTGTCTGATGTGGTGCAGCGGTGCCGCTGCCGATCCCGCAGAACGCGCGCTCAGTGCGGCCCGCGCGCTGGAAGCGGCCACCTCGGCCATGCAGGCCGCCAGCGGCGGGCGCGATCAGATATCAGCCCTCAGCCAGACCATTCAGGCCTATGAAGACGGGCTTGTCGCCCTGCGTGACGGGTTGCGCGATGCGCAATTGCGCGAGGTCGCATTGGAGCGCCAGTTTGCCGCCCGCAGCGAAGAGATGTCGCGCCTGCTCAGCGTGCTTATGGCCACGGACCGTGTCGATGAAAGCATTGCACTTCTGCATCCCCAAGGCGCGTTGGAAACCGCGCGTGCAGCAATGCTATTGGGCGAATTGACCCCGCCACTGGCCCGCGCGGTGACCGAATTGCGCGATAAACTGGATGATCTGCGCGCGCTGCGCCGTGCGCGGCAATACGGGTTTCTGGCGCTGGAACAGGGGCTACAGACAGCACAAGATGCGCGTGTCGCCTTGGCGCAGGCCGTGTCAGATCGCGGGCCATTGCCCAAACGTCTGGTCGAGGACCCCGATCATCTGAACGCACTGGCCCGCAATGCGGTTACCCTCGAAGATTTCGCACAGGAACTGGCGCAGAACTCTGGCGCAGCCGATAATCAGCCCGCCGCCACGTTTCAGGCGGCCAAGGGCACATTGTCGCCGCCCGTGCGCGCCACGATCCTGCACCGCTTCAACCAGTCCGATGCCGCAGGTGTTTCGCGGCAGGGGCTTGTGCTGGCAACCGCGCCCAACGCCCTTGTGACCGCACCGTGGTCTGCTACTGTGCGCTATGCTGGCCCCTTGGCCGGACAGGGGATGGTCGTTATACTCGAACCGGCAGAGGCGGTCTTGCTGGTGCTGGCCGGGCTGAGCGAGGCGCTGGTCTCTACAGGTGAAATCCTGCCTCTCGGGGCGCCGCTTGGCAGCATGCCGGCAGGACACAGTCCCGAGATATCCTCTGGCAGTCGCAGTCAAACACTCTATTTTGAGCTTCGAGAGGGTGGCAACCCCATTGACCCAGAGCCTTGGTTCGCATTCAGTGGGGGGTGAAGTCGAGGTGCACAATGCGCGCACTGCAAGAGCGGGTTCGCGCAAGATTAGGATGGCGGGATGAACAGATTTGTGATGGCAGGCCTTGGTGGCATTCTTGGGGGCGCATTGATTGCGACACAGGTTGCGGGGCCGTTGCTTGCACAGGAACGTGCAAGCACGCAAAATGTATATGAACAGCTGGACCTGTTCGGCGATGTATTCGAGCGTATTCGCAACCAGTATGTCGAAGAGCCGGACACTGCAAAACTGATCGAGGCGGCAATCAACGGCATGCTCATGTCACTCGACCCGCATTCCGGCTACATGCCCCCCGATGATTTCGACGACATGCGCACGCAGACCCGTGGCTCTTTCGGGGGGCTGGGGATCGAAGTTACGCAGGAAGAAGGCTTTATCAAGGTCGTGACACCTATGGATGGCACGCCCGCAGATCAGGCCGGGGTAGAGCCGGGTGATCTGATTACCCATGTTGACGGCGAGTCGCTGATGGGCCTGACCCTTGCGCAAGCCGTCGAGATGATGCGCGGCCCCGTCGGGTCGGAAATCATCGTAACGATCCTGCGCGAGGGCGAGTCAGAGCCGTTCGATCTGTCGATTGTGCGCGATACCATTCGTCTGCAAGCCGTGCGTGTGCGCACCGAAGGCGACAATGTGATTTTGCGCGTCACGACCTTTAACGAACAGACATTCCCCAACTTGCGCGACGGTCTGAGCGAAGCAATAGAAGAGTTGGGCGGGATTGACAGCCTTGGCGGTGTGGTGCTGGACATGCGCAACAATCCCGGCGGGCTGCTGACGCAAGCGATCCGTGTCTCTGACGCCTTCCTTGAGCAAGGTGAAATCGTCTCGACCCGCGGGCGCGACGAAGGCGCGGGCGAGCGTTTCAATGCGCAGGGCGGTGATCTGATTGATGGCAAGCCCTTGGTTGTGCTGATCAATGCAGGCTCTGCTTCAGCGTCCGAGATTGTGGCCGGTGCGCTGCAAGATCACCGCCGCGCAATTGTGGTGGGCACGCGCAGCTTTGGCAAAGGCTCGGTCCAGACCGTTATGCCACTGCGGGGCGATGGCGCGATCCGGTTGACAACCTCGCTCTATTACACCCCGTCAGGGCGGTCGATTCAGGCGCTGGGCGTCTCGCCCGATATCGTGGTCGAGCAACCGCGCCGCCAACCCATCGAGGATGGCGAGGAAGAAGCGGCACCCCGGACACGGTCGGAAAACGATCTGCGCGGACGGTTGGACAATAACGACATGTCCGAAGACGAGCGCCGCCAGATGGAAGAAGAGCGTCAGAAAGCCGAAGATGTCGCACGGCTGCGGCAAGAGGATTACCAACTTGCCTATGCGCTGGATATCCTGCGCGGTCTGACAGCCCTGAACGGTCAGCGATGACGCCTGACGCAATTGCGAACCTACCCTATCGCCCCTGCGTCGGAATCATGTTGATCAACGCGCAGGGGCATATTTTCGCGGCACAACGCCTCGACAGCGCGACCCCCGCTTGGCAGATGCCGCAGGGTGGCATTGATGAGGGTGAAAACCCCGGTGCCGCCGCATTGCGCGAGTTGGAAGAGGAAATCAGCGTCACCCCCGATCTGGTGGCCCCGTTAAGCGAGACGCGCGATTGGCTGGCCTATGACCTGCCCGCCGAAATTGTGCCGCGCATCTGGAACGGATGCTACAAGGGGCAAAAACAGCGCTGGTTTCTAATGCGCTATCTGGGCCGCGACGATCAGATCGACATCCAGACCGCACATCCCGAATTTTCGGAATGGCGCTGGATTGCGGCAGACGAGATGCTTGACGCAATCGTCCCCTTCAAGCGCGAGATTTACGCACAGGTGATTGACGAGTTCCGCGACTGGCTGGCGTGATGCCAGAGGTTTGCCACCTGACGGATGCGACCTGACAATCGCTAGCGCGGGCTTTGTGGGCAGTCGGAGCGATGGATCAAGCCGCGCCATGCCCTTGGGCTGCCCGGCGATGCGCGGCGGCCTTCGGCCGTTGTTTCGTGCAGGCGAGACTACTCCTGCGACGGATTATCCCGCAAAGCTGCCAGATGCGACCGCAGGCGTGCCGAACCATCGGCAGCCGTTGTTGTGGGACGCCAAATACTATTCACCGGGGCGTGACAGGCTGAACACCTCGTTCACCACGGCATAATCACGATAGCCACAGCGCGCCAACGGGCGATAGCGCGTGATGTCGAACATGCCATCCACCATGCAATCATCGCGCATATGAATGCCGACAACTTCGCCCAGCACCAAGAAATTCGCGGCCCCTTCAAGGGCGACAATCTGCGTCATGCGGCATTCCAATGACGCCGGGGCACCGGCCACGCGTGCCGCCGCAATCGTTTGGCACTCCTCGCGGGCAATGGCGGCGTGATCGAATTCATCCACCTCGCGCGGCCAAGGGCCAGAGGTGGCATTCATCGCGTCGCGCGCGGCAAATTCCACCACATTCACACAAAACACACCTGTCTCGCGGATATTGGCCACCGAATCCTTGGTGCCATCGCGGTCCGGCTTGGCACTGGTCGAGGCAAACATGACCTGCGGCGGCACATATGCCACCGCGTTGAAAAACGAATAGGGGGCCAGATTATCCTGTCCGTCCGCCCCTCTGGTGGAAATCCAGCCAATCGGGCGGGGGGTGACAATCGCGTTGAAGGGGTTGTGCGGCAGGCCGTGGCCGTTACGGGGTTCATAGAACATGGGTATCTCTCCGATGTGTTTGCGCGCACCCTAACGCCATGCTACTGGCCCTGCCAGCACTGATCTGGGCGGGGATTGCAGATGCAGCTTTTAGAGGAAACACCCGTCGACTGGTGGGAGGTGGAGGCGCTTTATGACCTGTGCTTTGCACCGGGCCGCGAAGCGCTGTCATCCTACCGGTTGCGCGATCATGTGGAGCCGGTCGCCGCACTGTGCCTGCTGCTGCGCGACCAGAATGGCATTGCTGCTGCGATCCGCTATTGGCCTGTACAGGTGGCAGGCGCTGATCTGTTGCTGCTTGGCCCNATCGCTGTGCACCCCACCCATCAGGGCGAAGGCTTGGGCGGCTGGCTGATACGCGAGAGCTTGGCGCGCGCCCGCAATCAGGGCTGGGCGCGGGTTTTGCTGGTGGGCGATGCGCCCTATTACAGCCGCTTCGGATTCGCGCGGTTGGACAATGTGGTCATGCCGCCGCCCACAAACCCCGCACGCGTGCTGGGGCTGGAGCTTGTGCCGGGTGCATGGGACGGCGTACAGGGCGATGTGACGCCATATGCGTCAATGTTGGAAAAGTGACAGTGGCCCACGCGACGGTCTTTGGCCGCTTCAGTCCACAAGCGTTGCGACATAGTCCAGCAAGGCGGGCCGCGCACTTTCCAGACCACGGCTTTGGACTCGCGCAATAAGCTCTGATACCTCGTTTAGATTTGACCTTCGGATCAAGGACTTGACTGGCCCGATCGAGGCTGGCCGCATCGAGAGAGAGGCAATGCCAATCCCGGCCAGCGCCAGGGCATCCACGGGCCGCCCGGCATCTTCACCACAGAATGACAAGTCCGTTTCCGTCTCATGGCAGCGATCCACGATAACTTGGAGAAATGTCAGGAAACTGACATTCAGCGTGTCATAGCGGCGGCGCACCAACTCGTTCTCACGATCGGCAGCAAAGAAAAACTGCTTCAAATCATTGCCGCCAATCGAGATGAAATCCACCGCTTCAAAAAAGCTCTTGGGCGCATAGGCCAGTGACGGTGTTTCCAGCATCGCCCCCACTTCCAGCTTTTCAGGCAGGGCATGGCCAAGGCGGCGCTCGCGCTCGATCTCGCGCAGCAATGTGTCATGCGCCTGTGTGAATTCGCTGGCAGTTGCGACAAGCGGGAACATCACGCTCAGCGCGCGGCCATTTGCAGCCCGGATCAGCGCTTGTAACTGCATACGCAACACGCCGGGCTTGTCCAAGCCCACGCGCAACGCGCGCCACCCCATCGCGGGGTTCGGCTCGTCGGGGCGGTTCATATAGGGCATGACCTTGTCGGACCCGATATCCAGCGTGCGGAAATACACTTTCCGTTCTGCCGCCGCATCCAGCACCCGCGCATAATTCGCCACCAGATCCGACCGCTTGGGCATCCGGTCCTGAACCAGAAACTGCAGTTCGGTCCGAAACAGCCCCACCGCATCGGCACCCGAATTGGGCAGCGAGGGCAGGTCAGCCAGCAAACCCGCATTCATCTTCAATGACACATTGCTGCCACAACGCGCCTGCGCAGGCTTGTCGCGCAAGATGGCATAGCGCTCCTGCGCCTTGGCCTGCATCGCCATCTTGTCACGAAACGCGCTGCTGATCGTGTCATCGGGGCGCAGATGCACCACGCCTTCGGTGCCATCGACAAGGATATGGTCGCCATTCAGCGCCTCGGTGGTGATGCGCGGCACATTGATGACGAGCGGGATCGCCAAGGCCCGCGCCACAATCGTCGCGTGACTGCCCACGGCGCCTTCTTCCAGCACCACACCGCGCAGTTTGCGGCCATATTCCAGCAATTCCCCCGGCCCGATATTGCGCGCCACCAGAATGGGGCGCTCTGGCATTTCGGCCCCGGTTTCGTTGCCCTGACCTGTCAGGATACGCAACAGACGGTTGGACAGGTCATCCAGATCATGCAGCCGGTCGCGCAAATAGGCATCCGGCACCCGCTCCAGCCGCGAGCGCGCCGTGGATTGTTCCTTCTCGACCGCGGCTTCGGCGGACAGGCCAAGGCGGATATCTTCTTCCATCCGCTTCATCCAGCCACGCGAATGCGCAAACATGCGGTAGGTTTGCAAAACCTCCATATGCTCCTTGTCGCGGGTTCCGGCGGTTGCCAGCAACTGGTCAATCGAGACGCGCAAAGTGTCCACTGCGGCCTCCAGTCGTGCCAGTTCGGCGCGGCTGTCATCATTGACCAGATTGGTAATCACCACACGCGGCTGGTGCAGCCACACTTGCCCCTCTGCCTCGCCTTCCTGTGCGGTCACACCGCGCAGCATGGCCGGGTTCTGATGCGGAGTGGCAAAGCTGGTGCCTTCGCCGGTGAACGCGCCCAGTTCGGTCATTTCCGCGATGACCATTGCCACCACTTCCAGCCCATACACCTCGTCATCCGTATAGAGGCGCGGCTCCTTGGCCTGCACGACCAGCACGCCCAAGCGTTCGCCCAGCCGCTGGATCGGCACACCAAGGAACGAGGTGAACACTTCTTCGCCGGTTTCGGGCATATAGCGAAAGCCCTGCTCGGCAGGCGCGTTGGCTGTGTTGAGGGGGCGCGACAGCCGCGCCACCTTGCCCACAAGCCCTTCGCCCAGACGCAACCGTGTCTGATGCACGGATTCCGGCCTCAGCCCTTCAGTGGCGCACAACTCCAGCGTGTCAGGGTCACGGAACAGATAGATCGAACAGACATCGACGCCCATCGATTCGGTGATGATCGTGGTTATCCGGTCCAGACGTTCCTGCCCCGGATTGGCCAGCGACAACTCATCGCGTAATTTGCGCAACAGCTTGCGGCTGTCAGTTTCTGTTCTGTGGGGCATCGCCCCTCCGATCCTGCTGTCGGGCCTGCCTCAGCCCGCCTTGTCGAGTTCAAACGCATCATGAAGCGCCTGAACCGCCAGTTCCATATATTTCCTGTCGATCAGGACAGAAATCTTGATTTCCGATGTTGCGATGACCTTTATATTGACGCCTTCGTCGGCAAGTGCACTAAACATGCGCGCTGCAACACCTGCATGACTGCGCATACCGATCCCGACAACCGACACTTTGGCCGCGTCTGTGTCAACTTCCAGCTTCTCATAGCTGATCGACCCTGTATCGCGGGCCGCTTCCAGTGCCTTGCGCGCACGGCCCACCTGATCGACAGGGCAGGAAAAGGTCATATCGGTGACGGGTTTCTCGTTACCGCGATAGTTTTTCTCCGAAATGTTCTGAACGATCATGTCAACATTCACCCCCGCTTCGGACAAGGGGCCAAAGATGGCGGCGGCAATTCCGGGCCGGTCCTCGACCGTGACAAGGGTCAGCTTCGCTTCTTCGCGGCTATAGGCCACGCCCGAGACAACTTTCGATTCCATGATTTCATCCTCATCGCAGACCAGAGTTCCAGAAGTCTCGTCTGTCTCGTCAAATGATGACAAGACACGCAGCCGCACCTTGTAGCGCATCGCCAATTCAACCGACCGGGTTTGCAGCACCTTCGCGCCAAGGCTGGCCAGTTCCAGCATTTCCTCGAAGCTGATCTTGTCCAGCTTGCGCGCCTTCGAGGTGATGCGCGGATCGGTTGTGTAGATCCCGTCCACATCGGTGTAGATATCACAGCGTTCCGCGTTAAACGCGGCGGCAAAGGCCACGGCGGTCGTGTCAGACCCGCCGCGCCCCAGCGTGGTGATACGCCCCTCGGCGCTGACACCCTGAAAGCCCGCGATAACGGCAACCCTGAAACCCTCGGTAAATTTGGCGTCCAGATTGTTGCGTGGAATATCGACAAACCGTGCGGCCCCATGCGCGCTAGTAGTCTGGATTGGCACTTGCCAGCCCTGCCAACTGCGCGCGGGCACATCCATTTCCTGAAGCGTCAGCGCCATCAGCCCTGCGGTGACATTCTCGCCCGAACTGACCACGGCATCATATTCGCGCGCGTCATACAGCGGCGAGGTTTCATTGACCCAGCCCACCAGTTCATTCGTCTTGCCCGACATGGCCGATACGATGACGATTACATCATAACCGCGCGCAACCTCGGCCTTAACCTTGGCCGCCGCATTGCGAATGCGGGCCAGATCAGCAACCGAAGTGCCGCCGAATTTCATCACCAGAAGCGGCATGGGCCGACCCTTTCCCCCGCACGTTTTTCGCGCCACTTAATATGCGGGGGCGGGGGGTTACGCAAGGTGGGCTTTGCAGGCGCGGTCCTGCTCAGGCGGTTTTTCTCTGGCCGGGTCGGGTGATTTTCGCCACATTGGGTGACGCAAGGGCAAGTCGGGCGCGCAGATGATCCGTGCGCGCGCGAATCTCTGGCCGGATCGGCCCTTCGCGCGCAGGGTCATTGAGGGTTGTGAACCAATGCGCGGGCGGGCTGCGCCCCGCGGCGCGGCGGTTCCAGCGGAGGGCGCGCAAGATGGCTTCGGCGTGGGCGGGCAGGGGGCCATCATGCGACAACCCGTTCAGCGCGCCCCACACCCGCGTCCAGGCCCGTGCAACCGACCACGGGTTATAACCACCCCCACCCACCACCATCAGCCGTGGCGCAAGCTGGGCCAGCGCCACGGCAATCGCGGCATGGGCGTTGTTGGACAGGGCAAGGCGCGACAGCGGGTCTTCCTCAATCGCGTCAGACCCGCATTGCAGCACGATTGCATCCGGGGCGTAGCGCTCTAGCGCGGGCAGGATCAACCTCTGCGCGATGTCGCGCATTTCGGTGTCGTTCAGCCCGCGCGGAACGGGCAGGTTGAGTGCTCGCCCCTGCGCCTCATCCTCCAGCGCGCCGGTGAAGGGCCAGCGCTTTTCCTCATGCACCGAGATCATCAGCATGTCCTCGGCACCTGCCAAGGCCGCCTCGACCCCGTCGCAATGATGCGCGTCGATATCGACATAGGCAATGCGCGCCAAACCAAGCTGGCGCAGCGACAACAGGCACAAAACCGGATCGTTCAGATAGCAAAACCCGTTGGCATAATCGGCCATTGCGTGATGGGTGCCGCCGCCGGGCACATGGACTATGCCGCCATCCCTGACCAACTCAGCCGCCAGCATAACGCCGCCCGCACCGGTTGCGGGGCGGCGGAACATTTCAGGGAATACAGGGTTGGCGGTGCTGCCAAGGCCGTGGCGGATTCGGGTCGCGTCATCAACNGTCTGCCGCGCTTCGGCCTGTTGCAGGGCCGCGATATAGTCAGGCGTGTGAAACAGCGTCAGCGCCTTTGGCTTGGCGCGCGGGCTGGTGCGGTATTGCGCAGACCCAATCCAGCCAAGGGCGTGCGTCAAATCCATCACGGTCGAGACGCGCGGGATATGCAGCGGGTGCCAGTCGCCATAGCTGGAGCCGCGATAGATTTCCGAACCGATGAAATAGGGTTTCATCAGTTGAAAAATCCTATGCAAACGGTCGCTTTGAACCCCTGCCTTTTTTCCGCCAGATGAAAAAGGATTTCATTTTTTGGTCTGAACGTCATGGCAAGGCTGCGCGGATCTCGCGCGTGATCGCGCGTGCCGTGGGGCGCATGGCAGACCCCCAGAACCCCAGCAACTCGCCATCAGCCCCGATCAGCGCCTTGTTGAAATTCCAATTGGGCACATGGCCATGCGCGTCTGCCAACCACTGGTAAAACGGATGTGCCTGTGCCCCGCGCACCGGTGTGATCTGCGTGATGGGAAAGGTCAGGCCGGTTTGCACGCGGCAGAAATCGGCAACCTCTTCGTTGCTGCTTAGTTCCTGCCGGAAATCATCTGACGGCACCGCCAGCACCACTAACCCTTGCGGGCCGTATTCTTCATAAATCTGTTGCATATCGCCATATTGCCGCGTGAAGCCACAGAGTGAGGCCGTGTTGACCACCAGCACAGGTTGCCCGCGCCAGTCTTCCAACTCCAACGGGCTGCCATCCAGCGCGGTGAAGGTGAATGCGCTTGCGGGAAGCGCAAGCAAGGTGATGACAAGGCCAAGTGCCGCTTTCAACATGGTGTCCTCCGGTTAGGGGCGACTAGATAGCGGGGCCGCGCGGCAGAGCAAGTCATTTGCACTTGAACTGGTTGATAACATGGTTAGGTAACAAACCAGTCTTATGGGGCTATGAGGCATGATAAAATTTTCACTCAGATGCGATGAAGGACATGCGTTTGACAGCTGGTTCAAAGCTGGCAAAGCGTTCGACGATCTGATTGCGCGTGATATGGTCCAGTGTCCGGTCTGCGGGACGAACGCCGTGACAAAGGCGCTTATGGCGCCCGCAGTTGCCCTTGGCCAACCGCAAAAACAGCCCGCACCACCCCCACCAACCAATCCGCCGCCAGCGGTGCAAAAATCCCCCGATGCCGAACAAAAGTTAAAGGCCCTGCGCAAGCAGATCGAGGCCAATTCGGAATATGTCGGCGATAGCTTCGCTTCTGAGGCGCGCGCCATGTATCTGGGCGATATCCCTGNTCGCCCCATTTACGGCGAGGCGCCACCGCAAGAAGCGAAAGCCCTGATTGACGAGGGTGTGCCGGTCCTGCCCTTGCCGTTTATTCCATCGCGCAACTCGAACTGACCCGACCGCCAGCCGTGGTTACAGATCGCGCACCACGCGTGTGGGTGTGATGGGCGCGCTCAGGGTTTTGGGCAAGCTTAGATTTGCGACTTGCTCTGCAATTGGCTTGACCGAGAGGGGATGCGTCGCGCCTGAATAGCTATCCGGGTCGCCCAGATCATGCCATGCGCCGTTCTGATAGATTTCCAGCGCCGAGAATTTGGATTTGTAATCCATCTTCGGGCTGCCCGGCACCCAATAGCCCAGATAGACATAAGGCAGCCCGACCTTGCGGGCCAAGGCGATCTGATCCAGAATCATGAAACTGCCCAATGACTTCGCGGCATGATCCGGGTCGAAGAACGAATAGACAAGGCTAAGCCCGTCATCCAGCACATCAGTTAGACAGACAGCGCGCAATTGCCGCCGCCCGTTTGCATCCTGCCCGATATATTCCAGAACGCGGGTGCGTACGGGCGTTTCCTCGACCATTGCTGCAAATTCAAACACATCCATATCGGCCATGCCCCCATCGGCGTGGCGCGAATCCAGATAGCGGCGGAACATGTCGTATTGATCTTCGGTCGCCCAAGCGCTGGTGACATAGCGCTGCATGGTGCTGTTGCGCTTGATCACGCGGCGCTGCGAGCGTGTGGGCTGAAAATCAGCTACCCGAATACGCGCAGACAAGCAGGCACAGCAATCGGCACATGACGGGCGATAGAGCACATTTTGCGACCGGCGAAACCCTTGCTTGGACAAAGTGTCATTCATCGCCTCGGCCTGCTCGCCTTGCAGGGCGGTGAACAACTTGCGCTCCATCCGCCCGTCAAGATACGGGCAGGGTTGGGGAGCAGTCACATAGAACTGTGGTATGGTTGGCAGGCTGTGGCGCATTCAACACGTCTCAAATCACGGAACATAGGTTAGAAGATTAGCAAGGCTTTTTGCTTTCGCCAAGTCATCTGATGCAGGGGTATTCAGGTTAGTGATCGGGGCCGATTCGATGCAGCATCGTGGTGCGAAGAACCATGTCATGCAAGCCTTGTCGGTAAGGTGTCAGCAAGATCATGACCATAGATGCGACTTGCAACGGAAACACGGTCCACAACCCCGCATGCATCGCACTGTAGATAAAGGCCGTCATCGGGTCGGGTTGCCGCCCGTCAAGGCCGCGCCATTTCAGCGCGGTCAGCATCATGCCCAGTGTGGCCCCATAGCGCGCCAGCATGATCGTGCGGTAGCCGATCGAGATTGCGCCAAACAACACGGGCAGGAAAAAAGCGCTAATAAACAATGTCATCACCAGCCCCACCAGCGTCAGCGCGATGGTGACCACCAGATCAATCGCCCAAGCCAGCGCGCGTTTGAGGGGCACGTCGCTGTAGAACTCTGGTTGCAATTCGGGGTCAGGCAAGGTCATTCGACAAAATCCGCAGGTAAGGCATTGGTAAGGGAAGTAAGCATCGTGGGCACGATTGAAAAGACGTGACGCGGCGTACCTGCCGCAGCCCAGACCTTTGCAAACTGCAACAAGCGCGGATCAATCCAGCAGGGTGAAGGGGTTAGATGCCCTATCGGCGACACTCCGCCAATGGCAAAGCCGGTGGTGGCGCGTACAAGGTTTGCATCGGCGCGGCCCAGCGCTTCGCCCGCCAGTGATGAGGCTTTACTGGCGCTTACACGGTTTCCGCCTGCAGTCAGAAACAGCCGGATCGCGCCGGAGTCCTGCCCGCAGAAGATGATTGATTTGACGATCTGGTCAATCTCGCAGCCGCAGGAAGCTGCGGCCAACTCGGCTGTGCGCGCATCGCCCGCTTCAAATATCGTATCTGGCAGGCCCGCGTCCTGAAGTGCGCGGGCCACACGTTTGAGGGATTTGCTCACCGCGTCAGTCCAGACTGTCCAGCACCTCGCCCAAGGTGCCGATCAACTGGTCGATTTGCGCCTTTTCGATAATCAGCGGCGGTGACATGGCGATAATGTCGCCTGTCGTGCGGATCAGGACACCCTTTTCATAGGCTTTCAGGAAAGCGGCAAAAGCGCGCTGGGTGGGTGCGCCCGCGATGGGTTCCAGTTCCACCGCGCCAATCAGCCCCATATTGCGAATGTCGATGACATGGCGGTGGTCTTTCAGGGAATGCACCGCCTCTTCCCAATAGGGGGCAATTTCGGCGCAGCGCTCGAACAACGCATCCTCGCGGTAGGTTTCCAGTGTGGCCAGTGCTGCGGCGGACGCAATGGGGTTGCCCGAATAGGTATAGCCGTGAAACAGTTCGATCAGATGTTCCGGCCCTTGCATGAAGGCGTCATGAATGGTGGCGGTGGTCAGCACCGCCCCCATCGGGATCACACCATTGGTCAGACCCTTGGCGCAGGTGATCATGTCGGGCATGACATCGAAATGCTGCGCGCCAAAGGGGCTGCCAAGGCGGCCAAATCCGGTAATCACCTCGTCAAAGATCAGCAGGATGCCATGTTTGGTGGCAATCTCGCGCAGGCGCTGCAAATAGCCCTTGGGCGGGATCAGCACGCCTGTGGAGCCGGCGACAGGTTCCACAATGACGGCGGCAATCGTATCGGCACCGTGCAGCGCGACCATGCGTTCGAGATCATCGGCCAGATAGGCGCCATGCTCTGGCTGGCCCTTCGTCCACTGGTTTTCAGGGATATGGGTGTGCGGCAGGTGATCGACGCCCGCCAGCATTGCGCCGAAATGGCGGCGGTTGTTGACAATGCCGCCCACGGAAATGCCGCCGAAATTCACACCATGATAGCCGCGTTCGCGCCCGATCAGGCGTGTGCGGCCTGCGTCACCCTTGGCGCGGTGATAGGCAATGGCGATTTTCAGCGCTGTTTCGACCGATTCCGACCCTGAATTGGTGAAGAATGCGTGGTCAATCCCCTCTGGGGCCAGATCGACCAGCTTGTTGGCCAGCTCGAATGCTTTGGGGTGGCCCATCTGAAAGGCGGGGGCGTAGTCCATTTCAGAGGCTTGCTTCTGAATGGCCTCGACGATGCGGGGGCGCTTGTGTCCGGCATTGCAGCACCACAGGCCCGCTGTGCCATCCAGCACCTGCCGCCCGTCCGAGGTGGTGTAGAACATGCCATCCGCCTCGACCAGCATACGCGGGGCTTGCTTGAACTGGCGATTGGCCGTGAAGGGCATCCAGAAGGCGCGCAGATCATTCGGGGTAGGACGGTCGAGGGCCATGGCATTGTCTCCGAGCTGTATTTGATCAAAAGACGCTAACATATTCGCGCGCCAAGGCAAGGGTCAGCGAAACACCATCACAGCCGACAGGGCCAACAACGCCGCCATCAGGCGCATGAAGATGCGCCAACGGGCAGGCGATTGCAGCAGCCCTGTCAGCAACGCCCCCGCACTTGCCCAGAACAGGCACACGCCCAGATTGACACTGCTAAAGGCCATGGCCAGACGCGCGGCTTCCTGCGCGGGGGGCAGCCCTGCGCCATAACCCGCCGAGGCGGCGAAGGCGACCGCCCAGACCTTGGGGTTGATCCATTGAAACAGCACGCCTTGCCACAGGGTCATCGGGTGGCCTACATCCTGTTGCTGGGCTGCGGGGCGGCGGGTGGCGTTGAAATAGCCCCATGCCATCCACAAGATCCATGCCGCGGCAAGGGTTTGCAACACCAGCCCCAATATCGGGTTGGCCAGCACCAGCGCGCCCACGCCCAGTGCTGTGACCGCTGCAATAACGCCCACCCCCATCACCACACCGAACAGATGCGGCAGCGTGCGCGAGAAACCGAACCGCGCGCCAGAGGCTGTCAGCATGATGACATTCGGCCCCGGCGAGAACAGGCCAAGAAAGACAAAGGTATAAAGTAGCGGGTCAAACTGCACGCGGGGAGACTCTCATAAGGGGCCTAAAACAACAGACCCCGGCGCGCGGGCGCCGGGGTCTGGTCGTGATAGTCTGCGTGCCGCGCCCTTACAAGAGCCGGCCCGGCAACCACAGCACCAGTTGCGGGAAGATGAACACCATGATCACCGCCAGCATCTGCAATAACACGAACGGGATCACGCCCTTATAGATGTCGATGATTGTCACGCTGGGGGGGGCAACGCCCTTGAGGTAGAACAGTGAAAAGCCCACTGGCGGCGTCAGGAACGAGGTTTGCAATACCACCGCGAACAACACGATGAACCAGATCTGGTCAAAACCAAGGATCACCACCACGGGTGCGACCAGCGGCAGCATGATCAGCGAGATTTCCAGCCAGTCGAGGAAGAACCCTGCCAGAAAGGCGATGAACAGGATGGTCAGAACCACACCTGAAGGGCCGAATGGCAGCGCTTGCAGCGATTGGGTGATGAAATCATCGCCGCCGAGCTGACGCATGACGACCGCGAACATCGTTGCGCCTAGAAAAATGCCGAAGATGAAAGACGTGGTCAGCGTGGTTTTCATGCCCACGTCTTTCAGCACGGCCAGTGTCAAACGCCCATTGGCTGCCGCCAGCAGGGTTGCGCCGAATGCGCCGACGCCCGCAGCCTCGGTCGGGGTGGCGATGCCGAAGAAGATCGAGCCAAGCACCGCAAAGATCAGCAGTAGCGGAGGCACCACAGCCAGCAATGTGTTCAGAACAAGCTTCATCGTGACGGGGGGCAAATCAGTCGGGGCAGGGGCAAGGTTCTTGAAGAAGGTTGCCGCCCCCATGATGTAAATGATGTAGAACACGCCCAGCATCAGCCCCGGTATCAGCGCGCCCATGAAGAGGTTGCCCACCGAGACTGACATCTGGTCGGCCATGATGATCAGCATGATCGAAGGCGGGATCAGAATGCCCAGTGTCCCCGCAGAGGCGACAACCCCAGACGCAAAGCCTTTGTTATAGCCTTGCTGCAGCATGATCGGCATGGACAGAAGGGCGAGCAACACCACTGACGCGCCCACGATCCCGGTCGAGGCCGCCAGCAGAATGCCGATCAGCACCACACCCAGCGCCAACCCGCCGCGAAAGCGCCCGAACAACTGGATGAAATTCTCCATCAGCTTTTCCGTGACGCCTGAGCGTTCCAGCATCAGCCCCATGAAAATGAACATCGGCAGCGCCACCAGAATCCAGTTCGACATCTGGCCCCAGATGCGCTGGACGAATATGCCGAAAATCCGGAAATCAGTCAGGAAATACGTGTCCCAACCGAACATGTCGAAGCCATAGATGGCAATGAAGCTGAACCCGATCGACACACCAGCCAGCGCCCATGCCACTGGTATTCCAGTAAAGATCAGGGCGATGAAAGACACCAGCATTGCGACAACGAGGATTTCGTTCGTTTCCATCCCGTATTCCCTGTGATGAAACCTTGCGCAGCCCGCTTTGGGGCCTGCGATCAGTCAGTTATTTCGTGGCCCGAGCGCGCGGGAAATTGAACAGAAAGCATGTGACCCGCAACAACCGCGCGAATGCCGCAAGCCCGATATAGGCAAAGGCCAGCACGATGACGCTTTTGATCATCCAGCGATTGGGCAGCCCGCCCGGCGCAGAAGAGCGTTCGCCGCGATTGTAAGACGCTTCGACAAACGGAATGCCATAGCTGATGATAAGAAAGCACATCGGCAGAATGATGGCGACAATCGAAATCATTTCGATCCAACCGCGTGTGGTCGGGCGAAAGGTCGCGGCCAGCACATCAACGCGCACATGCGCATCATGCATCAAGGCGTAGCCGATGCCGAACATGAAGCCTACTGCGTAGATGTGCCACTGCACTTCCTCGACCCAGACGTAATTGATCCCCAAAGCATAGCGCATGGTAACGTTCACGACGATGATCAGAACCAGCACGAACCAGATTGTGTTCAGAATATAGGAAAGCGAGCCAAGCACGGTCTCGATTATGTCCGACGCCCATGTGCGCGGGAAATTCAGCCCATGGCTGCGGGCCCCGGCTTCCTCGACCTTTTCTAGATCGACCTCGAACGGACTGTTTGTCTGTGGCATGCATCGCCTCCTCTGAGAGGACTGATATCTGGGGCAGTATGCCCGATTACGGCGTTTGACAAAAGGCCGCGCCTGCAACAGGCGCGGCCCAGTATCAGGTCAGATCGGATCAGTCTTCGATCCGCGACTGCCAGTCACGTGGCAGGTAGCCCTGCTCTTTCCATGGACGCAGTTCAGCCTGGAACTCCATCATGGAGGCGTAGACCTTGCCGAACATTTCATCTTCTTCGGACCAACGGCCCATTACAGTCTGTGTCGCCTCGTAGAATGCGGCGATCTGCTCATCCGAGTAGGTGCGCACATTGGTGCCGCGCTCTTCGAACCGTGTGATCGAAGCGCCCTGAAGGGCTTCGGCGCGCGCGATGGCGTAGGCATTGCCTGCCATACAGGTGGTCTCGATCATAGCGCGTGTCTGATCTTCCAGCGCGTTCCAGACGTCGAGATTGACATACAGGAACTGGTTTGTCGAAGGCTGGTGCCAGCCCGGCATATAGAGGTAATCGGCCACCTGGTAGAAGCCAAGCTGCTCGTCCACTGTGGGCAGCGAGAACTCGGTTCCGTCGAGGTTGCCTGTTTCAAGGGCTTGATACAGCTCACCGCCCGGCAGCAAGGTTACCGACATGCCGAATTCGCCAAAGATTTCGCCGCCGACACCTGCCGCGCGGAAGCGCAGACCTTGCAGATCCTCAACAGTGTTCATCTCGGAGCGGAACCAGCCAGCGGTTTCGGGGCTGATGGTGCCACACAGAACAGGGTGCACATTGTACTGGTGGAAGGTTTCTTCCAGCAGTTCCTGCCCGCCGTGATGGGTCATCCATGCCAGAAATTCCATCGACTCCAGGCCGAAGGGCGTTGCGCCGAACAGCGCGGCAGCAGGAACAGTGCCCCACTCATAGCCCATCCAGCTATAGCCCGCGTCGATATTGCCTTCTGACACATTCTCGAAGATTGACAGCGCAGGCACCACAGCGCCCGGCTCTGCCACGCGCAGATCGATATTGCCGCCGGATACTGCCGACAGTTGCTCGGCAACCCATGGCATCGTGTCGCCCAGCGCGGTCAGTGTCGAGGCAAAGCTCATCGGCACTTGCCAGCGAATACGCTCCTGCGCTTGAACAGCGCCGGCTGCTACGCTCGCCGTCAATGCCGTTGTGATTAGCAGTTTATTCATTCTTGTTCCTCCGGTTGTTGGACCTTGGTCCCGATATCCACCCTGTTCGGGTGTGATGCGTCAAGAGAAAAGCGTGACACAAGCGCAATAAAATTGCGCATGACAGCCTACAATTCGCTTAGTCGCTCCTCCCTCTGCTGGAGTGGTAAAATAAACTGACCAATTGTGGCAAGCGAAATTTTTATGATACCGCAACCGTATGGGCCTCCAAAGTCCCGGATTGCCGCCCTCATCCAAAGTTTTTCGCGCCTAATGAGGTGGTTGCGGGAATTGACCTTGCTGTTCAGGCGGTGCATTCTTTTCTGATGACATTTGGTTCCCTGACACGCGTGCCCCTGCCTTATGATGCCGAATCCGGTATGGCGGCGCGTGCCAGCTTTGCGGAATTGACCGGCGAGATGGCTGATCTGGTGGCAGGTGCCGCCGGATGCAGCCCTTATTTGCGCACGCTTATGTCGCGCGAACGCGACTGGATCGCGGCCGCCCTGTCGCGCGATCCCGCAACCAGCCTTGCCGATGAACTGGCCGCCCTTGATGTAACGGCCCTGCCTGATCTGTCGGCGCGGTTGCGGCAAGCAAAGCGGCGTATCGGGTTGCTGGCCGCCTTGGCCGATCTGGGCGGTGTGTGGTCGCTGGATCAGGTGACGGGCGCGCTAAGTGATCTGGCGGACCGCGCCACGCATGTGGCGCTGACCGCCCTTGTCGACGATGAAATCCGGCGGGGGAAGCTGCCCGGTGCCACAGCGGAAGATGCGGCGACCGGTGCTGGCATGGTCGTGCTGGCCATGGGCAAAATGGGCGCGCGGGAATTGAACTACTCCTCCGATATCGACCTGATCTGCCTGTTTGACGAGCAGCGCTTCAGCGCAGATGACTACCACGAGGCACGCGCCAGTTTCCTGCGCATCACGCGCAAGCTGTGCGGGCTGTTGTCCGATTACACAGATGAGGGCTATGTCTTTCGCACCGATCTGCGTCTGCGCCCCGACCCGTCCGTGACCCCGGTTTGCCTGTCGATGGAAGCGGCCGAGCGCTATTATGAAAGCCTTGGGCGCACATGGGAGCGCGCGGCCTATATCAAGGCGCGCCCCTGTGCGGGCGATTTGGACGCGGGTGCGCGGTTTCTCGAAACCTTGCGGCCCTTCGTGTGGCGCAAGCATCTGGATTTCGCCGCCATTCAGGATGCCCATGACATGCGTCTGAAGATCAAGGCCCATAAGGGTTTGGGCGGCGCGCTGGCACTGGAGGGGCATGACCTGAAATTGGGGCAGGGCGGCATTCGAGAGATCGAGTTTTTCACCCAGACGCGCCAGTTGATCGCAGGCGGGCGCGACCCTGAATTGCGCAGCCCGCGCACAGTCGAAGGGTTGGCGGCCTTGGCGGCGAAAGGCTGGATTCCGCAAGACGTGGCCGAAAAGCTGACTGCTCATTACATTGAGCATAGGGAAATCGAGCATCGTTTGCAAATGGTGCAGGATGCCCAGACCCAAAAACTGCCCACCAGCCCCGAGGGGTTCGACCGCATCGCGCGCTTTGTCGGCGAGGGCGACACCAATGCCTTCCGCACCCGGCTGGAGGGGCGCTTGAAACATGTGGCCGAGCTGACCGAAGGCTTTTTCGCCCCCGACACCGCGACCGAGGCTGAACCCGATCTGTCCGAGGCCGCGCAAGACCTGATCGCAGGCTGGCCCAGCTATGCGGCCTTGCGCTCCGGTCGTGCGCAGGAAATCTTCAAACGGGTGCGCCCGTTGATTCTGACCAAATTGCAGGACGCGGGCGACCCTGACGCGGCGCTGGTGCAATTCGACCGCTTCCTCAGCGGTCTGCCCGCAGGTGTGCAGCTTTTCTCGCTGTTCGAAGCCAATCCACAGCTTATCGACCTGATTGTTGACATATGCGCAACGGCACCGCGCTTGGCCGCCTATCTGTCGCGCAATGCGGCCGTGTTTGATGCGGTCATTGGCGGTGGGTTCTTCGCGCAATGGCCCGGCACTGCGGCGCTGCACAAGGAACTGGCCGACCGGCTGGCGCAGATTGACGATTATGAGCGTCAGTTGGACGCCGCCCGCATCTGGGCGCGGGAATGGCATTTCCGCGTGGGCGTGCATCACCTGCGCGGGCTGATTGATGCGTTCGAGGCGGGCGCGGAATATGCCTCGCTCGCCGAAGCGGTGCTGACGGCCCTATGGCCTGTGGTGGTGGCAGAGTTCAGCGCCAAGCATGGGCCGCCGCCGGGGCAGGGGGCCCTCGTGCTGGGTATGGGCTCGCTTGGGGCGGGGCGCTTGAATGCGGTCTCGGATCTGGACCTGATCGTGATTTACGACGCCGATGCCGCAGACATGTCCGAAGGCCGCCGCCCGCTGGATGCGCGCAGTTATTTTGCGCGGCTGACCAAGGCGTTCCTCACCGCTCTGAGCGCCCCCACTGCCGAAGGCCGCCTCTACGAGGTCGATATGCGCCTGCGCCCTTCGGGTCGGCAGGGACCGGTCGCCACAAGCTTGTCCGCATTCGAGAATTATCAGCGCAACGAGGCCTGGACCTGGGAGCATCTGGCCCTGACACGCGCGCGCCGTGTCGCGGGATCGGTGGCGCTGGGGGAAAAGATCGAGGCCCTGCGCCGCCAGCTTTTGGCCGAGAAATCGACTGGCCCGACCATCTACAAGGATGTCAGCGACATGCGCGCGCGACTGGCCGAGGCGAAACCGGCACATGGGCTGTGGGATGCCAAATCGGGGCCGGGGCGGCTGATGGATATTGAACTGATTGCACAATTTTGCGCCTTGCGCGCAGGCAACCCCGCGCGCAGAGTCGAGGCGCAGTTGCGCGCGGGCGTCAAGGCGGGCGTTCTGGATGCACAATCCGAAGCGCAGATATTGCAGGCTTATCGGCTGTGCTGGACGATGCAGGCCACGGGGCGCTTGCTGGCAGACAAGATTTCCGACATTGATCAGCTTGGCCCCAGCGGACAAAAGTTTATCTTGGCATCAGCAGGCGCAAAAACCACCGACGCGCTTGCGACGCGCCTGCAAGAGCGCTGCCACGTCGCGCAAGACCTGATTGCGTCAACCCTTGCCGAAACCGGCCCTGTGAAGGATAGGACAGACCATGACGCCCGCCAATGACCCGAAAGGGCTGATCCGCGAAAGCTATCTGATCGAAGGCATCTCGGATGGCGAGTGCCGCTCGATCCTGATCGACTGGGCGCTCAGCCTGCCGCAGGAAAGTGACCAGCGACAGGCCATGCAGGATTTGCTGGCGCAATATGCGCCCAACGCCCCAGACCATCCGATGACAGCTTTGCTGACTGAGGGCGTGAACCGCCCCCCCGCCCCCCCCCGCGGCAGGCGTCGGCGCGCATGAAGGCGGATATCGAACTCGACGCGGTCGGGCTGCTGTGTCCGCTGCCGGTCCTGAAAGCGCGCAAGCGTCTGAAATCCATGGCATCGGGGCAGGTTTTGTGCGTGCTTGCAAGTGACCCTGCTGCCGTGGTCGATATCCCGCATTTCTGTGCAGAATCGGGCCATGAATTGCTGACATCCGAGGCGCGCGACGGGGCGACAGCCTATTTCATCCGCCATGCCTGATCATTTTCTTGCCCGAAATACTCCGGGGTGAATTGAGCCGAAGGCGAAAGAGGGGCAGCGCCCCTTATGCTCGTGCGGCCAGCGCGCGGCCCAGATCGCCATAGCCGGTGAAGCGTCGCTCATACTCCAGCCCCAGCCGCTGGGCACAAAGCTGCGCCTTGGCATCCAGCGCGGGGTCATCGGTCTGGGCCTGATAGATCAGTTTCGTGTAATTGCCGAACATCATCTCGATCAGTTCGGGATGGCGGTCAAAGCCCATCGGTTTCCAGACAAAGGCATCAAACTGGCGCACCAGAAAATCGGTCAGGTAAAAGGCGGTCATTTCACTGTCGCCCTTTGCGGCAAACTCCTCGACGCCTTCAAAGAACGCGTAGCAATGCGGGCCTTCCACCATCTCGACGCCCAACTCCGCGCAGCGCGCCTGTAGCAATCCACCCGTGCCGCAATCGGCATAGACCACAAAGATACTGTCATACCTCTCGCGGTGTTCCAGCACCGCCTTTTCCACTGCATCAGGAATGCGGTCCGGCCACAGGTGCAGATTGGCGGGCAGGCACAGCAGGTCCATATGCGTCCAGCCATTCGCCGCGCGCAGCGCCAGTATTTCACGCGCCAATGCCCCGCAGGCCAATAGCAGGATTGACCCGCGCCCGGCAGGGTTCAGCCCCTCCACCGTTAATGTCTGGTCATCGGGCTGCATCGGCTTTCTCTCGGGTTTTGGCGGCATTCCACAAGCTGTCCATCTCGTCCAGATTGCTTTGTGCCGGAGTGCGTCCCTCACTGGCAAGGGCGGCCTCAATGGCGCGGAAACGGCGGGTGAATTTGGCATTGGCGGCGCGCAGCGCATCTTCGGGGTCAACTTCCAGATGCCGCGCCAGATTGGCCATGACGAACAACAGATCGCCAAATTCCTCGGCCACCTCGGCCTGTGTCAGCGTATCTTTTGCCTCATGCAATTCTTGCGCTTCCTCGACGATCTTGTCGATCACCTGCGCGGTCTGGGGCCAGTCAAACCCCACCCGTGCCGCGCGCTTTTGCAGCTTTACGGCGCGCATCAGCGCGGGCAGGCCAAGGGCCACATCATCCAGCACCCCGCCCTGATCGCGGTCTGCGCGCTCAACCGCTTTCAGCTTCTCCCAATCGGCCACCTGCTGTTCGGCGCTTTTGTCGCGGCTCTCATCGCCAAAGACATGCGGATGGCGGGCGAGCATCTTGTCGGAAATGCTGCGGGCGATGTCGTGGAAGGTGAAATGCCCTGCTTCTTCGGCGATTTGTGCATGATAGACGACTTGCAACAGCAGATCGCCCAGCTCGCCTTGCAGTGCGGGCCAGTCCTGCCGCTCGATCGCATCAGCCACCTCATAGGCTTCTTCAATCGTATAGGGCGCGATGGATGCGAAATCCTGCTCGATATCCCAAGGGCAGCCGCTGTCAGGGTCGCGCAGCGCGGCCATGATGGCGCGCAGGCGCGTGACACTGCCATCGGGTGCAAAGATCAGGGGGTCATGGGGCATGTCAGGCTCCGCCGATTGGGTCATTGGCCTTGTGTTACAGGGCGGGTTTGCGCTGTCCAGCCCAAAGCCCGCGCACGGTCATGGCGACCACCAGCAGCAATGCAACCAGCGTTGCCCCGGCGACAGCTATGGCCCCCGGCAAATTGGCCACAATCACCGCGATAAAGGCCCAGATCACGGCCGCAGAATATTCGGGCGCATCAGGGCGCGTCCAGCCGACGGCCAGTGCCACAAGCGTGGCCCCTGCCACAGCGATCACCGCCGCCATTTCGCCAGAGGCAAGGCCATAGCCGCCAAGAGCAACGCCGAGCGACACATGCGCCGCCGCTGTCAGCCAACCCGCGTAAAGGGCCACTGGCACGCGCAAAAGCCAGCGGTCTTGCGCTGGTGTGCGCAGAAACGCCCAGATTGCGCAGCCCAGCATCCAGAAAATCAGCGCTGTCGCAGTGAGGGGCGCGAACCCTGCAACCCACAGCCACAATGCCCCCGGCCCAAGGCTCAGCGTAAGCGGCAGATGCACCGGTTGCCATGCGAGGGCGTCGCGCCGCAGCGTCACACCGACCACCGCCAGAACCGCCAGCCACGCATAGATCAGCCCCCAGATGGAAAAGGCATAGCCTGCGGGCTGCACTGGCGGATCAATCTGCGGTACAGGAAAGCGCTCAGGATCAAAGCCCATGAACGGGTCTGCCAGAAAAGGCGAGACCAGAAAGGCCGCTGTGGCGACGAGCGTCAAAATTGGAAGCGTGTGTTTCATGCCTGACAAATAGCCTTGGCGGTGCGCGGTTCCAAGGGGCATGAAAAGAAAGACGCCGCCCCGAATGGGACGGCGTGTGACAGGGTTGGGCGCGCGGGGCCTATCTGTCTTCGATTTCGGTATATTCGCGGCGTGGTGCGCCTGTGTAGCGCTGGCGCGGGCGACCGATTTTCTGCTCTGGGTCCGAGATCATCTCTTTCCACTGCGAAATCCAGCCAACTGTGCGCGACAGCGCAAAAATCGGTGTGAACATCGAGGTGGGGAAGCCCATCGCTTCGAGAATGATGCCGGAATAGAAATCGACATTCGGATACAGCTTCTTGGAGACGAAGTAATCATCCTCCAGCGCGATCCGCTCCAACTCCTTGGCGACTTTCAGAGTCTCATTGTCTTCAATCCCCAGCAGGCCCAGAACCTCATCGGCGGATTGCTTCATGACCTTCGCGCGCGGATCGAAATTCTTGTAGACGCGGTGGCCAAAGCCCATCAGCTTGAATGGGTCTTCCTTGTCCTTGGCGCGGGCTATGAATTCCGGAATGCGGTCCACAGTGCCAATTTCGCGCAGCATTTCAAGGCAGGCCTGATTCGCGCCGCCATGTGCCGGACCCCAGAGGCAGGCTATGCCCGCTGCGACACAGGCAAAGGGGTTCGCCCCCGAAGACCCTGCCAGCCGCACCGTCGAGGTCGAGGCGTTCTGTTCATGATCGGCATGCAGCATCATGATCCGGTCCATCGCGCGGCTCAGGATCGGGTCTACGACATATTCTTCGGCGGGAACTGCGAAGCACATGTGCAGGAAGTTGCCGGAATAATCGAGGCTGTTCTTGGGGTACACAAAGGGCTGACCGACCGAATACTTGTAGGCCATTGCCGCGATGGTGGGCATTTTTGCGATCATGCGGATCGCAGCCACTTCACGCTGCCAAGGGTCATTGATGTCGGTCGAGTCGTGGTAGAAGGCCGACATTGCGCCCACAACACCGGTCATAATCGCCATTGGGTGGCTGTCACGACGGAACCCGCGGAAGAAATTGTGCATCTGTTCGTGGATCATGGTGTGCCGCGTCACGCGGCTTTCAAAATCCTCTAGGTCTTCGGCAGAGGGCAATTCGCCATAAAGCAGCAGATAGCAACATTCCAGAAAATGTGACTTTTCAGCCAGATCCTCAATCGCATAGCCACGATACAGCAATTCGCCTGCGTCACCGTCGATATAGGTGATGGTCGACGAACACGAGGCCGTAGACGTAAAGCCGGGGTCATAGGTGAAGACATCGCCTTGCGCGTAGAGCTTGCGGATATCCACCACATCCGGCCCGACCGAAGGTTTCATGATCGGAAGATCAATTACCTTGTCGCCGATGGTCAGCTTTGCCGTCTCGCTTCCGTTCGCCATTCCTCATCCTTTCGAAAAAGCCTGCGAGGTTTCATCCCACAGGCGGTCCCAGATCTGAACCGAGCGGCCAGTTGGCGTTTCGGCTCAGGTTACTGCATCTTGTAGTCGGGCCAGCGCTTCATCGCGGTCCAGAATAATCATCATATCAAAAACGCTGGGGCTGTTCGTGCGCCCGGCCAGAGCGGCGCGAAGTGGTTGCGCCAACTTGCCTAGACCCAGACCGTGTGCCTGCGCGACTTCGGTGACAACCCCTTCCAAAATTTCTCGATCCCACCTAGCAGTTTGCAGGCGCGGCGTCAATTCCTTCAGTATACTACGGGATACATCATCGAGTGCAGCGGCCGCTTTCTCGTCTGGTGCAATGGGGCGTTGGGTGAGTATAAAATGCGCTTTTTCAAGCAGTTGCGCGAAACCTTTTGCCTTGTCCTTGACCAGCGGCATGGCCCGCAAAAGCCCTGCGCGCTGCGCATCGGTCAGCGCAGGCGCTTGCGTCGCGGCAAGATAGGCTTCTAATTCATGCAGCAGTGCAGCATCGTCGGCAACGCTGGTGTGCTGCGCTGTCAGATGGTCGAGTTTCTTGAAGTCCAGCCGCGCGGGCGATTTGCCTATGCCACTGATATCGAACCACTCACGCGCCTGCGCATCGGAGAAGAATTCGTCATTGCCATGGCTCCAGCCCAGCCGCGCAAGGTAGTTGCGCATGGCCGCTGCCGGATAGCCCATCTGCTGATATTCCTCGACCCCCAGCGCGCCGTGGCGTTTAGACAGTTTCTTGCCATCGGGGCCATGAATCAGCGGGATATGCGCCCAGATTGGCACATCCCAGCCCATGGCGCGGTAGACAAGCATCTGCCGCGCGGCATTGTTCAGGTGGTCATCGCCGCGAATGACATGGGTCACGCCCATATCATGGTCATCGACCACAACGGCCAGCATATAGGTGGGGCTGCCGTCAGAGCGCAGCACGATCATATCGTCCAACTGGTCATTGCGGATGCGGACCTGTCCCTGAACCTGATCGTCGATCAGCGTCTCGCCGTCCAATGGGGCCTTGACCCGAATCGCAAAGGGCGCGTCGGGGTGTGTGTTGGGGCTGGCATCGCGCCAAGGCGAGTGAAACAACGTCGAGCGGCCTTCCGTGCGGGCCGATTCGCGGAACGCCTCGATCTCGTCTTGGGTGCTGAAGCACTTATACGCATCGCCCGAGGCTAGCATCTGATGCGCGACTTCGGCATGGCGGTCTGCGCGGTCAAACTGGCTGACCGGTTCGCCATCCCAGTCCAGCCCCAGCCATGTCAACCCGGCCAGAATGGCCTGTGTCGCTTCGGGGGTGGAGCGGGCGCGGTCGGTATCTTCGATGCGCAACAGGAACTTGCCGCCGCGCCCGCGCGCATAAAGCCAGTTGAACAGCGCCGTGCGCGCCCCGCCAATATGCAGGAATCCAGTTGGCGAGGGGGCAAAGCGCGTCACGACAGGAGAGGACATGGTGAGATTAACCTTTTGGAAACCAGTTTCGCGTCAGGATCTGAGCTTGGGTTCTAGGCAAGGATGGGGGGGGAAACAAGGGTGCGCGTGTTGACCTTTTCTCTGCTGCGCCCAGCGCAGGTGCCCGCAGCGCTGGTTTCGGCCATTGCGGCGCAGCGCGGGCGATTGGTCTTGTTCGTGCCTGTGTTGCTGGCCATCGGCATCGGCATCTACTTTGCGCTGCCGCGCGACCCTGTGGCGCTGGAATGGGCAGGTGTGGGGGGGCTGGCCCTTGCTTTGGCGCTGCTGTCGCGCCGTGTGCCCGAAGACATTGCGCCCCTGATGTTGGTTTGCGCCTTGGTTGTGGCGGGGGTCGTGGCGGCAGGGGCGCGGGCGGCGCTCGTCTCGGCCCCGGTGCTGCAATACCGCTATTTTGGCCCGATTGAGGGGCGGATTGTCAGGATCGACCGTTCGGCCACGGATGCGCTGCGCCTGACACTGGATCAGGTCGCGCTGGAACGGGTGGCGCGTGCGCGCACGCCTGAGCGGGTGCGCATCTCATTGCATGGCGATCAGGGATTCATCACGCCAGAGCCGGGCTTGCGTGTGGCCACAACCGGCCATCTGGCCCCGCCGCCCGCCCCGTCAGAACCCGGCGGCTTTGATTTCCGGCGCCTTGCATGGTTCGAGCGGCTGGGCGCGGTCGGCTATACACGCGTGCCGGTGCTGGCGCTGGCCCCGGCGGACCAAGGGGCGGCAGGCTTGCGCATTCACCGGTTGCGCATGAAGATATCGGGCGCGGTGCAGGCGCATTTGCCCGGTGACAGGGGCGGGTTTGCTGCGGCGATCCTGACAGGCGACCGCTCTGGCATCGCGCAGGCGCAGATGGAGGAATTGCGCCGCTCGAACCTTGCACATCTGCTGGCCATCTCCGGGCTGCATATGGGGCTGTTGACGGGGTTTGTCTTTGGCCTGTTGCGGCTGGTCATGGCGATGGTGCCAGCGTTCGCATTGCGCGCGCCCACGCGCAAGCTGGCCGCTTTGGGCGCATTGGTGGCGGGAGCGTTCTATCTGGTGCTGTCGGGGGGCAATGTTGCCACCGAACGCGCCTATATTATGGTGGCGGTGATGCTGGTGGCGGTACTGCTGGACCGGCGCGCAATCTCCTTGCGCTCGGTGGCGATGGCGGCAACGCTGATCTTGCTTCTGCGGCCCGAAGCGCTGGTGCAGGCGGGGTTTCAGATGAGCTTTGCCGCCACGGTGGCACTGGTCGCGGTGTTCCAATGGCTGACACGGGAACGGGGCTGGCGCGCGCGCATTCCGCGCTGGGTCTGGCCGGTCGTCAGTGTGGTGATCTGCTCGTTGGTCGCGGGCATTGCCACCGCGCCGATTGCAGCGGCCAGTTTCAACCGGATTGCCGAATACGGGCTGATCGCCAATCTGCTGGCGGTGCCCCTGATGGGGCTGGTGGTCATGCCTGCGGCGGTGCTGGCAGCACTGCTTACCCCTTTCGGGCTGGAATGGATCGGGTTGAAGCTGATGGGGCCGGCGATTGGCTGGATCTTGCATGTCTCGGCCATTGTCAGCGGATTGGAGGGGGCGGTGATGCCCGTGGCGCAACCCGCGCCGAGCGTGATCCCGGCACTGGCACTTGGGGCCTTGTGGGTGATCGCTTGGCAGGGGCGGTTGCGCTGGGCGGGGGTGCCGGTGATGGCGGTGGCGCTGATTGTCTGGGCTGAAACCCCGCGACCGACCCTGCTGATTGCGCGCGAGGGCGAGGTGGTGGGCCTGCTGCCAAAGGGTGGCCCGCGCATGCTCAGCCGTGCGCGCGCAGGCAGTTTCACCGCTGAAAGCTGGCTGAGGGCGGATGGCGACAGTGCAACGCAGGCCGACGCCCATGCCCGCAGCGGGTTCGACCCGCGTGACACTGTTGTGCATCTGCGCGGGGGCGGGTTTGATGTGGTGCATCTGGCGGGGCAACGCGCGTTGGCGCAGTTGGAAGCCGTCTGCCTGCCTGGCCGGATTGTGGTTGTGACGCAAGACCCAGATGCGCGGCAGGGGCCGTGCCAGATCATCAGCCCGCGCGATCTGCGCCAAAGCGGCGCGCTGGCGTTGAGCGCTTCGGGGGGCACAGTCAGCACCCGCAGTGTTGCGCAAGGCAGTGGTCAGCGGCGCTGGACGGGCCAGTAGCGTTTCCCGCTTTGGTCGCCATTAGGGGCGAAGGTCGGGTATGCGGACGGAGCGGTCACAAAGATCCGATTTCCTATACGTGATAGCTTACTACTTGCCCTTAGCAATACCACTACTCTGACGGTTCAGGGCCGATGTCAAAAGTTGAGGGCATTACTGCAAGGCTATTCGCAACGTCTCGAAGGGCATCAACCAACTGTTGATCCGAAAGCTGCAAGGCGTCAGCTATCCGGTCTGCGGCCTCAATCTGGGTCTGACGAAGCGAGGCAATCTCGGCCTGCATGTCTATGATGACTGCTTCGATGGACGCTGTTTCCTTCGGAACGCGCCAGACTTCCGTGTACACGATTTGAAAAATTGGTGCGATCAGCGCTATTAGAACGGCATAGCCGCCAAGGCGGATAGCACGTGCAGCCGATCTATCATTGTTAGATGCCGCTCTTTCAAATTTCCCTAAAAAATCAGCCGCATGCGCCTGTAGTTCAGTGGCTATTTGTGCGCCGTTTGCGGCAACATCGAGCATTTTGTCAAATCGCCGCTCGATCCGCTCGAGGTGTTCGTTTGTATCGAAGGTTGGATTACGCGGTGGGGTCGAGAGCAACGGTATGGACGGCGCGCGCAAAGCTTCGATAGAGCGGAATTGATCGTTTAGCTGCTTCGTTATGTCGCCAAGGGGGCGGTCTGGCTGGAACTGTTTACCTAGCGTCGAAAAATCCATTCCTTTCTTTGGATCGCCGGATGAACCTTGATTGTTTTCGTCGCTCATTAGCTTACTCCAATCCGCACAGAGAAGTTCAAACGCAAATCAAAGCATAGCGCCCATACTTCGATGCGTACGAGAGTAGCAGAACGGTTTTTTTTCGAAAGACCGCAAAGGGCTCGAAGCCGTCCTCGGTCATCCTTTGTCAAGCGGTCAACACCCGGCTTGCGCCCCAAGGGTAAGGCACAAAAAAACCCGGCCAGATTGGCCGGGCTGTCGCGCAGATGCGGGTGCATCGGGTTCAGGCATTCGCCTCGCGGATTTTCTCGGCGGCGTCCTTGTCATAGGTGACGCCCTTGGCCTCGAACAACTGGTCCAATTCGCCCGACAGGGTCATCTCGGTAATGATGTCGCAGCCGCCCACAAACTCGCCCTTGACGTAAAGCTGCGGGATGGTGGGCCAGTCTGAGTAGTCCTTGATGCCCTGGCGCACGCTGTCATCGGCCAGCACATTCACATCGGTATATTCCACACCCATGAAGTTCAGCACCCCTGCAACACGGCTGGAAAAGCCACATTGCGGCATGGTTTTCGTGCCTTTCATATACAGCACGACATCATTGGCTTCGACAGTTTGCTTGATCTGGTCTTCGGCGCTCATGGCGGGTCCTTTCGGGCGTGTTTTGGGTCTTATTCGGGGGCTTTGGTGGTCAGCGCAAGGGCGTGCAATTCGCCATGATTGCCGTCCATCTTGCCCTTCAGCGTGGCATAGACCGCGCGTTGTTGCTGCACGCGGTTCAGGCCACGGAAGCTTTCGTCAATCACTTCCGCTGCATAATGGTTTCCGTCCCCCGCAAGGTCGGTGATGGTGATCTTGGCAGAGGGGAAGCCCTCTTTCAGCAGGGTTTCCAGTTCTTCGACAGTTATGGCCATCTTGCGGTTCCTATTCTAGCTGTGTGCAAGGTAATCCCCGCACAAGGACAGATCAAGCGTCACCGATGGCATGTGCAAAAGCCCCGCGATAGAGCGCAGACAAATCCGAGAGCGCAACACTGTCGCCGCCGAACTTTACCTGATCGCCGCCAAAGCGCCCTGCTGTTGTCAGCGTGACACCGGCTTGTCCGGCGGCCACCATCAGCGCCTCGGCCTGATCGAAGCTGCACGCGATCAGATAGCGCGCCTGATCCTCGCCAAACAGATCGGCAATCTGGTCCGCATTCAGCGTGATGCCCAAGCCCGCAGCCTCGGCCATTTCGAAGGCGGCCAAGGCAAGGCCGCCATCTGACAGATCGGTCGCCGCCTTGACCAGTTCGCGGTTGGCGCGCAGAAATTCACCATTGCGCCGCTCCATGTCCAGATCGACTGCGGGCGCATCGCCATCCTCGATCCCGAATGCCTCGGCCAGCAGGGCGGATTGCCCCAGATGGCCAATGCCGTCGCCGATCACCAGCGCCAGATCGCCATTCTCTGGCAAGCCGCTGATGATGTCGTCCAGCGTGTCAATCAGGCCCACCGCACCGATGGTCGGTGTGGGCAGAATGGGCTGGCCATCGGTTTCATTATACAAGCTGACATTGCCCGACACGATGGGCATGTCCAACGCCGCACAAGCAGCGCCGATCCCTTTGATCGCACCGACAAGCTGGCCCATGATTTCGGGCTTTTCAGGGTTGCCGAAATTCAGGTTATCCGTGCTGGCCAAGGGCCGCGCGCCGACAGCGCACAGGTTGCGATACGCCTCGGCCACGGCTTGCTTGCCGCCCTCGTAAGGGTTGGCGCGCACGTAGCGCGGGGTCACATCGCTGGTGAAAGCCAGCGCCTTGTCGGTGCCATGCACGCGCACCACACCTGCGCCAAGGCCGGGCGTGCGAACAGTGTCAGCCATGACTTGCGTGTCATACTGCTCCCACACCCATGCTTTATGCGCGTAAGAAGGGGCAGCGATCAGGGCGCGCAGCGCCTCTATCGGGCCGATTTCGGGGACATCCCCCAGCGCGGGCGCTGGCGGTGTTTCCACCCAATGGCGGTCATATTCGGGCGCGCTGGAAGACAGTTTCGACAGCGGCAGGTCGGCTTTTACGTCATTGCCATGCAGGATCAGGAAGCGGTCCTCGGCAATGGTTTCGCCAACGATAGCAAAATCCAGATCCCATTTCTCGAAAATCGCGCGGGCCTCGGCTTCTTTGGAGGGCTTGAGCACCATCAGCATCCGCTCTTGGCTCTCTGACAGCATCATTTCATAGGCCGTCATCGCCTGTTCGCGCTGGGGCACCTGATCGAGTTGCAACTTGATGCCAAGCCCGCCCTTGTCGCCCATCTCAACGGCCGAGCAGGTCAGACCCGCCGCGCCCATGTCCTGAATGGAAATCACGGCGCCGGAGGCCATCAATTCAAGGCAGGCTTCCAGCAGGCGCTTCTCGGTGAACGGGTCGCCGACCTGCACTGTGGGGCGCTTCTCTTCGATTGTGTCGTCGAATTCGGCGCTGGCCATCGTCGCCCCGCCGACCCCGTCGCGGCCTGTCTTTGCGCCCAGATAGACCACGGGCATACCCACGCCTGACGCTGCCGAATAGAAAATGCTGTCCGCATCGGCCAGCCCTGCCGCAAAGGCGTTGACCAGACAATTGCCGTTATAGGCCTTGTGAAACCGCACTTCGCCGCCGACCGTCGGCACCCCAAAAGCGTTGCCATAACCGCCCACACCCTCGACCACACCGCGCACCAGATGGGTGGTCTTGGGGTGGCTGGGTTCGCCAAAACTTAGCGCATTCATGGCCGCGATGGGCCGCGCGCCCATGGTGAAGACATCGCGCAGAATGCCGCCCACACCTGTTGCCGCCCCCTGATAGGGCTCAATGTAGCTGGGGTGGTTGTGGCTTTCCATCTTGAAGATCACGGCCTGCCCGTCGCCAATATCGACCACGCCCGCATTCTCGCCGGGGCCGCAGATGACTTGCGGGCCAGTGGTCGGCAAGGTGCGCAACCATTTCTTCGAGGATTTATACGAACAATGCTCGTTCCACATGGCAGAGAAAATGCCTAGTTCGGTGAAATTCGGCGCACGGCCCAGTATTTCTAGAATACGATCGTATTCGTCGGGCGAAAGGCCATGAGCCTTGATCAGGTCAGTTGTGATGTCAGGTTCTGTCATTTTATGTTCCGCTGGTCTGCGCTTTCCATACTGAAACCGGCGCAGTGGTTAAAGGCTATAATTGTTCTTACCGCCCAATGGGGGCAAGGAAAGCACTGTGCAGCTCGCCGCAAAGCGGCGCTGTGGGGTGGGCTGATCGGGGTAGCATGGCGTTGCCGGACGTGGGATGGCGCGACAACCAAGGCGTGTGTTTGGCGCTGCGCGATATGGGGGGGGTGCGGGCACTTGAGGGGCACAACGGTTGGGCAAAAGCGGGCTTTGGGTCGCGGGCAAGGCCAAATCTTGCGCCAGTGTCAAGCAGTTAGGCTGTCATTGGCCTGCCGAATCAAAGCATAAATTATGCGCAATTTATGAACGGTATATCGTGCATTCCCTCGCAGAGTGGCCGGTTTCCAGACCGATTCTGCGCCGCGCTGTACGCAAACTGCTAATTTCTCCGGCAAGCCTGCCGCAAATTGCATGTTTCGTAATCAACTTGGCTGTTAGGCAAAAAAAAGGCCGAGCAGATGCTCGGCCAAAGTCCAACAGGGAGGTAAGGCACACGGCAAAAGCCGCCAGTGCCTTGACCCTGATTAAATTATTGCTCATCCATTACGCAAGTTAAATTATGTTGCGCCTGCGACATTGCCGCTATGCGTTGCAATCATGTCTCAGGCGCGTCACGGGCGGCAAGTGGCGATTTGCGCCTGTGTTACGATTGCCGTGCGCGCCGATAGGCCACAATTTCCTCGACCACAAAATCCCGAAACGCACTGATCCTACGCGAATGGCGCAGCTCTTCGGGATAGGCCAGAAACACCGGAATGTCCCCGCTCGCCACTTCAGGCAAGACATGGACCAGTTCGGGGAAATCCTCGGACACGTAATCAGGCAGCACGCCGATCCCCAGATGGTTCAGCACGGCTTGCAGCACACCGAAGTAATTGTTCACTGTAAAGCTGGAGCGCAGCGGGCGCGCCGTCAACTCTCGGATAAGTTGCGCGCCGACACTGACCTGCGCCGATGTGATGTTTTGAGAAATCAGACGGAAATCGGCCAGATCATCCAGCGTCGTCGGTGTGCCGTTCGAGCGCAAATATTCTGCCGACGCATAAAGGCGCATGTTTACTGTCATCAGGCGTTTGCGGATCAGGTCGGCCTGACTGGGTTCCTTCATACGGATGGCGACATCGGCCTCGCGCATTGGCAGGTCGAGCACGCGCTCTTCCAGCATCAGGTCAATCTTAAGTTCAGGATATTGCGCATAGAGCGAGGGCAGGCGCGGGGCCAGAAACAACGTGCCAAAGCCGGTTGTCGTAGTGACGCGCAACTCTCCATACACTTCGTCTTCGGCATCGCGGATGCGCGCGGCGGCTGACTCAAGCGTGCGGCTCATCGCTTTGGTCGCCTCAAACAGCAATTCGCCCTGTTCTGTCAGGATCAGCCCGCGCGCATGACGATGGAACAGAATCGAATCAAGCCCCTCTTCCAGCGCGCGAATTTGCCGGCTGACAGCGGATTGCGACAGCTTAAGTGTTTCACCAGCATGGGTCAGGCTGCCTGCATCGGCAACCGCGTGAAATATTCTAAGCTTGTCCCAGTCCATGACGAAACATCCAAAAACGCGTTTCCGNAAACATATTCGAATCGTTCTACGGGTTTTTGCCTGATCACAAAAGCGCTTTACTTGAAAAATCTGCTTTGTAGGTCAGAAATATTGACCTATGATCGTTTCATACGCAACAATGCAAAGGGGAGTGCAGATGCTGCGGCAGGACATCTCGCTGAACGACCGTTTCGATATCACGAAATCAACTGTGCTGATGAATGGCACGCAGGCGTTGGTGCGCCTGATGCTGCAACAGGCCGCACGCGACAAGGCCGCAGGGCTGAATACGGCAGGATTTGTGACGGGGTATCGCGGCTCTCCGCTGGGGGCGGTTGACCAGCAGATGAACCGCGCCAAGGCTTTGCTGGACGCGGCCAATGTGCGTTTCGAGGAAGGTCTGAACGAAGACCTTGCCGCGACCGCCCTTTGGGGCAGTCAACAGGCGGAGTTGCGCGGCGAAGGGCGGTATGACGGTGTCTTTGGCCTGTGGTACGGCAAGGGGCCGGGGGTGGACCGCTCGGGCGATGTGTTCCGTCATGCCAATATGGCGGGCACCTCGCCGCATGGGGGGGTGCTGGCTGCGATGGGCGACGACCACACAGGCGAATCCTCGACCACGCTGCACCAGTCCGATTGGGCGATGGTGGATGCTTATATGCCTGTTCTGTCGCCTGCCGGGGTGCAGGAGTTGCTGGATTTNGGCCATTACGGCTATGCGCTGTCGCGGTTCGCGGGTGTCTGGGTCGGCCTGAAAACCATGAAAGACACGGTCGAGGCGACCGCAGTGGTCGATGGCAACCCGCACAGGATGCAGTTTGTGACCCCGGACATGGCCCTGGATGAGGGCGGGCTGAACATTCGCCTGATCGACACGCCTGTCGCACAAGAAGCGCGGATGATTGACTACAAACGTTTCGCCGCCGAGGCGTTCAGCCGCGCCAATGGCATGGACAAACGCGTCTGGGGCAAACCCGGTGCCAAGATCGGCTTTGTTGCCGCAGGCAAGAACTGGCTGGATCTGGTACATGCGCTGTCGCTTCTGGGTATTGATGAAGACGATGCCATCCGCCTTGGCGTGACCACCTATAAGGTGGGCCAGACCTTTCCGTTGGATATGGACGGGTTTCACGACTGGGCCGAAGGGCTGGAACTGATCGTCGTGGTCGAGGAAAAGCGCAAACTGATCGAAGTGCAGGTCAAAGAAGCGATTTTCGACGACCGTCGCGGTCGCCGTGTCTATGGCTGGCACAAGGGCGACACATGGGAAAACGGGCGACGGATGGAGTTGTTCCCAACCCGCCACGCGCTCGACCCCATCATAATTGCCGAGAAACTGGGTGAAATCCTGATCGAAGAAGGGCGCGGCACCGACCGCGTCAAAGCGGGTCTGGCCATGCTGGCAGAGGCGCGGCGCGCGGACAATGCCAAGGATATCGCCGCGCGCCTGCCCTATTACTGTTCCGGCTGCCCGCACAACTCCTCAACGAAGGTGCCCGAGGGGCACCGCGCCTATGCAGGCATTGGTTGCCATTACATGGTGCAATGGATGGACCGCAACACTGTGGGGTTCACCCAGATGGGCGGCGAGGGTGCCAACTGGATCGGCGAGGCACCGTTCTCTACCCGCGCGCATGTGTTCCAGAATCTCGGCGATGGCACCTATAACCATTCCGGCGTGCAGGCCATTCGTGCTGCCTTGGCGGCGGGCACGAATATCACCTACAAGATCCTTTATAATGACGCGGTCGCCATGACCGGTGGCCAAAAGAATGAGGGCGGCTTGTCGCCCAGCCAGATCGCGCAGGAATTGCGCGCTATGGGTGTCGGCAAGATCGAGGTCGTGTTCGACGAAAAGGAAGAACCGAACCGCGCCGATTTTCCCAAAGCCATCGGTTGGCACAAGCGCGCCGATCTGGAGGCCGTGCAAAAGGATTGCGCCACCTACAAGGGTGTCTCGGCTATTCTGTATGTGCAGACCTGTGCCGCCGAAAAGCGCCGCCGCCGCAAGCGGGGCGAATTCCCCGATCCCGACACTCGCGTCTTTATCAACACCGATATATGCGAAGGCTGCGGCGATTGCGGTGTGCAGTCCAATTGTGTGTCCATCGTACCGGTGGAGTCGGAGTTGGGGCGCAAACGTGCGATTGACCAATCCAGTTGCAACAAGGATTATTCCTGCCTCAAGGGATTCTGCCCGTCTTTCGTGACGCTCGAAGGGGCAAAACCCCGCAAGGCCGCCACATCCTCGGTCGAGCTGCCAGATTTGCCCGCACCCGCACTTCCCAAAATCGCAGGCACGCATAATATCGTCATCACTGGCGTGGGCGGCACAGGGGTTGTGACCATCGGCGCGATCATCTCGATGGCCGCGCATCTGGATGGCAAGGGCGCTGGCATGATCGAGATGGCAGGGCTGGCCCAAAAGGGCGGCGCGGTGCATATCCATTGCCGCATCGCAGAGCGCCCCGAAGATATCAGCGCCATTCGCGTCGCGGTAGGCGAGGCGCATTGCGTCATCGGCGGCGATCTGGTGGTGACAGCAGGCGGCAAGACACTGGGCCTCATGCGCAAGGGCCAGACAGGGGCGGCAGTTAACAGCCACGAGATTATCACCGGCGAGTTCACCCGCAACACCGAGTTCCGCATTCCGGGCGCAGATTTGCAGATGGCGCTTCAGGCGCGGTTGGGCGATAAGTTGCATCTGTTCGATTACTCCGATCTGGCCAAGCAGCTTCTGGGCGACAGCATCTTCTCGAACATGATCGCATTGGGGGCGGCGTGGCAAATGGGGCTTGTGCCGTTGTCCGAAGCGGCCATCTTGCGCGCGATCACGCTTAACAAGGCCGCAGTCGAGGGCAACACCCGCGCCTTCGCTCTGGGGCGCTGGTCGGTGGTCCACCCAAAGGCGGCCGCCAAGACAGTGGCCAATTCCGTTGTGCAAAAGCCACTTTCACTGGATGAAAAAATCGCCTTTCGTGAACAGCATCTCACCGCCTATCAGTCGAAGCGGCTTGCCAAACGCTACCGCAAGCTGGTGGATCAGGCCCCCGATGACCGCCTGCGCGAAGCCATTGCCAAAGGCTATCATAAACTTCTGGCCTATAAGGACGAATACGAGGTCGCGCGCCTGCATCTGGAAACGCTGGACAAGGCCCGCGCCGAGTTTGACGGCGATTTCACCCCCCGCTTTCATCTTGCCCCGCCGCTGATCTCGCGGATGGGGTCTGACGGGCGGCCCGTGAAACGCAGCTTCGGCCCGATGATGCTGCGCGGCTTCAAGCTGTTGTCGAAACTGAAACTCCTGCGTGCCACGCCTCTGGACCCGTTCAGCTATACTGCAGAGCGGCGAATGGAACGCCAGTTGGTCCGCGACTATGAACAGCAGATGGCGCAGGTGCTAAGCGGTTTGACCCCTGACAATCACGCGATTGCCGTGGAACTGGCCGAATTGCCGCTGCAAATTCGCGGCTTCGGCCCGGTCAAGCACCGCAATGCCACCGCCGCCGACCAGCGCCGCGCAGAACTGATGGATGCCTTCAACGCCCCGCCCAGCCTGATGGCCGCTGAATAAGCGCAAACAGGCTGGATTTTCGCCCCTCACCCCCGTATGCAAGGCCAAAGATATCAGGCTGGGGCAGGCGCAATGGCAGTAGGTGTATTCGATTCGGGGCTGGGTGGCCTGACCGTGCTGGGCGCGCTCAGCGCACGGATGCCCGATGTGCCCTTTGTCTATCTGGGCGACAATGCCCACACGCCCTACGGCGTGCGCGACGCCGAAGACATCTACACCCTGACCACCGCCGGGGTTGAACGGCTGTGGGAGGAGGGTTGCGATCTGGTGATCCTTGCGTGCAACACCGCGTCCGCCGCCGCCCTCAAACGGATGCAGGAAACATGGGTGCCCGCTGACAAGCGCGTACTTGGCGTCTTTGTCCCTCTGATCGAGGCGTTGACCGAACGCCAATGGGGCGACAATTCCCCCCCGCGCGAAGTCGCGGTCAAGCATGTGGCGCTCTTTGCCACCCCTGCGACAGTGTCCAGCCGCGCCTTTCAGCGCGAACTGGCCTTCCGCGCCATCGGTGTCGATGTCGAGGCGCAGCCGTGCGGCGGCGTGGTCGATGCGATCGAGCAGGGTGATATGCAACTCGCCGAAGCGCTGGTTCATTCGCATGTCGAGGCGCTTTTGCGCCGTATGCCCCGCCCGCAAGCGGCTGTGCTGGGCTGCACGCATTATCCGCTGGTGGAACATGCGTTCCGCGAAGCGCTCGGGCCATTGGTCGATGTCTATTCGCAACCCGATCTTGTGGCCGCCAGCCTTGACGACTACCTCAAACGCCGCCCTGAAATGCTGGGCGCAGGTCAAAGCAGCCTGTTTCTGACGACAGGCGATCCGGTCAATGTCGCGCGCAAGGCCACGCAGTTTCTGCGACGACAGATCGCCTTTCAGACGGCCTGAGCCCATTTTCTTGCCTTAAATACTCCCCGCGCGGAGCGCATGCACCACCCGCCGCCCCGCGCAACGATCTATACAGGGACGCAGCACATGACCAAGACTATCGCCATACTCGGGGCTTCCGGCTATACGGGCGCGGAACTCGTCCGGCTGATTTCAACGCATCCTGACCTTGAAATCACGGCCCTGACGGGCGAGCGCAAAGCCGGCCAACCTATGGCGCAGGTCTTTCCGTTCCTGCGCCATCTTGACCTGCCCGATCTGTGCCGGATTGAAGAGGTTGATTTCGCAGGCATTGATCTGGCCTTTTGCGCGCTGCCGCATGCGACCTCTCAGGCGGTGATCAAAGAGTTGCCGCGTGATCTGAAAATCGTGGACCTGTCCGCCGATTTCCGGCTGCGCGATCCGGGTGACTATGAAAAATGGTATGGCAAGCCCCATGCCGCACCAGAGTTGCAGCGCGACGCCGTGTATGGCCTGACCGAGTTTTACCGCGATGAGATCCGTGCCGCACGGCTGGTTGCGGGCACGGGCTGCAATGCCGCGACCGGGCAATATATCCTGCGTCCTCTGATCGAGGCGGGTGTGATTGATCTGGACCGCATCATTCTGGACCTGAAATGCGGGGTCAGCGGGGCAGGGCGCGCGCTGAAGGAAAACCTGCTGCATGCGGAACTGTCCGAGGGCACGCAGGCCTATGCCGTGGGCGGCACGCACCGGCATCTGGGCGAGTTCGATCAGGAATTCAGCGCACTGGCTGGCCGTCCTGTCCATATCCAGTTCACCCCGCATCTGGTGCCGCTCAATCGCGGCATTCTGGCTACAGCATGGGTCGATGGGGACGCCGCGCGCCTTCACGAAGTTTTGCAGGCCCGGTATTGCGCTGAATCAATGATTTGCGTGCTACCTTTTGGCACAACACCCTCGACTCATGATGTGCGCGGTTCAAATTTCGTGCATATAGGGGTGGTTGGGGATCGTGTGCCCGGTCGGGCGTTGGTGGTGGCTGCATTGGACAACCTGTGCAAAGGCTCCAGCGGGCAGGCCATTCAGAATGCGAACCTGATGCTGGGACTGGACGAGGCGGCAGGTCTTATGGGCGCGCCGCTGTTTCCGTGAAGTGAGGACGAGATGAAAAGCCTGAAGAAAACCCGCAGGATACAGATTATATCGGTTGCCGCTGTGGCCCTGACGCTGTCCACATTGCTGATCGGTTACGCCATGCGTGACGGGATCAACTTCTTCCGCTCGCCCTCGCAGGTCGTGGCAGAACCGCCTGCACCAACTGAGGTGTTTCGCATCGGTGGGCTGGTTGTGCCGGGTTCGATCGTGCGCGGCCAATCCGACACGGTCCGGTTTCACGTGACCGATGGCCCTGCCTCGGTCGAGGTGCATTTCCGTGGCATCTTGCCCGATCTGTTCAGCGAGAATGAGGGCATGGTGGGCACCGGGCGTCTGGTGGATGGTGTGTTTCAGGCCAGCGAGATTCTGGCCAAACATGACGAGCAATACATGCCGCGAGAAGTCATGGAAGCGTTGCAAGCGCAAGGTGAATGGCATGGGCCAGACCCGCAAAGCCTACCAGAGCCGCAAAGCTGAACACGCGGGCGCCTGCCCTGACCTTGGCGCCATCCCAATTGCTCAGAAGATTAATTTAGATTCATCATACTGCTGGAATGAACCCTTTGCAGACAATCAGCGAAGCCGTGGTTAGCCTTTCGGTTGAAACAAACAGTCGAGGCAAGTGCCGAGGTTCAACCAAAACAATATCAGAGTCTTGGGATATGAACTGTTGAAGTTGGGCTTGCCCGCCGAATTGACCCACGGTCGGCAAGCAGTAACAATACCGGGGATGCGGGGCAGACATAGGACGCGAAGACCATGACCGACAGGATCGAGATCACGCCTTCTCGGACCAAGGGCAGCAGCGGCAAGGCTATGAGGCTTGCAGGTGCCGCGCTGATGAAGACGATGCCCTTGCCTGCAAGGCTGGCAATTATCGCCATTCAGTTCGCATCGGTCGTGCTGGCGGCGATGGGGGGCACAGTGCTGGGAACCGCGCTGTCCATGGCCTTGTTCGGCTATGTGGATATCTGGTTCGTGCCGCTTTGCGGGGTCGTTATGGGGATCGCCTATGCGGTCGGGCAACGGATCATCCCGCGCCTGCTCGGACAGGGCTCGGACAGGCAGGCGATGAACCGAAACCCGAATATGTATTTTGACGCAGAGGGGCTTGTCTATTCCGGCGGCAGTTCGGTTTGGCGGTCGGGCTGGGAGGATGTCGAGGCCATCGCTGTCTCGGGCGGGGTCGTGTCCATTGTGGTAGGCGGTATCACCTTTCCAGCGCTTTCAACTGATTTCCCGCCCGGCGCACTGGACCGACTGCAGAACTGGCGAGAGGCGGCGCGCGGGTAGCGCTTCATGCTTCAGCCACGAATTAGGGCTCGTTCTCAGTCGTCAGGGGGTCCTTCAGTGTAGTGAGCGGCGGAAAGGTCACACATAGCAGTTCCCCGCCACAGTGCCGCACAGCGTTGCTCAGCGCCCTTCGAATTCTGCGGGGCGCTTTTCGAGGAAGGCCAGCACCCCTTCCTGAAAGTCACGGGTTTTCCCGGCCTCGGCCTGAAGCTGGGCCTCCAGCGCCAGTTGCCCATCCAATGTGTTGGCAAGGCTGGTGCGCAGGGCTTTGCGGATATTGCGATAGGCGACAGTTGGCCCCTCGGCCAAGTTGCGCGCGCGGGCCATCCACGCTTCCTCAAAGCTGTCATCTGCGACAGCTTCCCAGATCATGCCCCAGTCGGCGGCCTGTTGTGCGGAAAACTTCTCGGCGAACAGCATTGCCCCCATCGCGCGGGCGAATCCGATCTGGCGGGGCAGGAACCATGTGCCGCCCGCATCGGGAATAAGCCCGATCCGGCTGAACGCCTGAATGAAACTGGCCGATTGCGCCGCGATCACCACATCCGCTGCCAGCGCTAGGTTGGCCCCCGCACCTGCCGCAGAGCCGTTAACTGCCGCGATCACAGGCACGGGCGCGTCATAGATGGCCCGCAACATCGGCTCGTATTCTTCGCGCANNGTGCGTTCCAGATCAATCTGGGCCGCATTGCCCCCATCGCCCAGATCCTGCCCGGAACAAAACGCTCGGCCACTGCCTGTCAGGACCAGAACACGTGCGCTCGCGCCAAAGTCTTTCAGCGCATGGGTCAGCTCCGCGCGCATCTGCTTGTTGAGCGCGTTCATAACCTCGGGCCGGTTCAAGGTGATAATTCCTACACCGCCCTCAAGGCGGGCAAGCAGCGTCTCGTATTCCATGCGTGATCTCCGACATTGTGCCGCGTCATCATAACGTGCCGTTCTGCCAAGAGAAGCCCGGACGGTGCGTCAGTCTTTCAGAAGTTCTTTCAGACGCTTTTGTTCATCATCGCTTAACCCGCCTGACGATGGCTCTGGCGCATTCTCGCGCCGCCGCAGATACAGCCCCGCCGACAGCATCGCAATCACAAACAGCACCGGCGCTGCGACCCATAGAATGATATTGGCCCCGTCAGTGGTGGGGCGCAACAACACGTATTCGCCGTAACGGTCCACGATAAAGGACAGCACCTCCGGGTCGCTGTCACCTTCGACCAGTCTTTCGCGCACCAGAAGGCGCATGTCGCGTGCCAGCTCCGCATTGGATTCGTCGATGGATTCGTTGCGGCATACCAGACAGCGCAACCCTGCCGAAATATCGCGCGCACGCGATTCCAGCGCCGGATCATCCAGTATTTCATCGGGCTGCACCGCCCATGACGGGCTGGCCAGTGCGATCAGCAAACTTGCGAGGAGCAGGCGAAACATGGTCATTCCGCCGGCACCGCATCTGTACGGGTGCGGTCTGCGCCCGCTGCAATCCTGTAGCGCCGGTCTGACAGGCTGAAAATACCGCCCAAGGCCATCAGAAAACACCCAAACCACAGCCAGTTGGCGAAGGGTTTGATATAGGTGCGCACAGCCCAGCCCCCGTTATCCTGTGGATCACCAAGGGTGATATACAGGTCGCGGTGGATTTTATAGTCAATCGCAGCTTCGGTCGTGGGCATACCCGCAATCGGATAAAAGCGTTTTTCCGGCTGCAAGGTGGTGATCAGGCGACCATCACGATGTGCCTCCAGCGTGCCCATGGTCGAGACATAGTTCGGCCCTTGCACACGGTCGACAGAGGTCAGGGTCAGTGTATAGCCGCCCTTGTCGAAGCTCTCGCCGATCTGGACAACCCGAATATCCTCGGATTCCCAGCCGACCAGTGCTGCCACGGCAAACATTGACACCCCAAACCCGGTATGCGCCGTGAACTTGCCCCAATCGGCACGCGGCAAACGGCCCAGCCGCTTGAGCCGGTTGCCCAAGCCCCCGCGTCCGGTTCTGGCCCAGACATCCGCCATCGCCCCAAGCACAACCCACAGCCCCAGCGCCAGACCAACGGGCACAAGCGGTGAGTTGCCGGTTTGCAACGCCCATGTCACTGCGCCCATCGCCACAGAAAAGGCCGCGAGCCCCCAAAGCGGGCGCAATGCGCGCGACAGGTTTCCGCGCTTCCACGGCAACATCGCCCCGATCGGCAACACCATTGCCAGTGCCACCATGAACGGGGTGAAGGCCATGTTGAAGAAGGGCGGGCCGACCGACAAAACCCTGTCGAACAGCATTTCCGCCACCAGCGGCCACATGGTTCCGATGAAGATCACGAAGCTTGAGACTGCCAAAAGGACATTGTTGACCACCAGCGCCGACTCGCGGCTGACGGTGGCAAAGACGCCCTTCGCTTCTAGCACAGGCGCGCGGATGGCAAACAATGTCAGCGCACCACCCATAAAGGCCGCAAGGATCATCAGAATGAACACCCCGCGTTCAGGGTCCATTGCGAAAGCGTGCACCGAGGTCAGCAGGCCAGAGCGCACGATGAATGTGCCCATAAGCGAGAAGCCAAAACCAAGGATCGCCAGCAGGATTGTCCAGCTTTTCAGGGTTTCGCGCTTTTCCACAACGATGGCGGAATGCAGCAGGGCGGCGGCAAACAGCCACGGCATCAGACTGGCATTCTCGACCGGGTCCCAGAACCAGAACCCACCCCAGCCAAGCTCGTAATATGCCCACCACGACCCTGTTGCGATGCCGATGGTCAGAAACACCCATGCCGCCAGCGTCCAGGGCCGTACCCAGCGCCCCCATGCTGCATCAACGCGCCCTTCAATCAGAGCCGCAACCGCGAAGCTGAACGCCATCGAAAGCCCGACATAGCCCAGATACAGAAACGGCGGATGAAACGCGAGGCCGGGGTCTTGCAACAGCGGGTTCAGGTCGGTCCCGTCAAAGGGCGGGCTGACCAGCCGTGTGAACGGGTTTGACGTAAACAGCGTGAAGGCCATGAAGGCGGCGGTGATGGCCGATTGCACGGCCAGAACCCGCGCTTGCAGCGAGGCGGGCAGATTGCCGCCAAACCACGCCGCCGACGCGCCAAACAGCGCCAGAATCAGAACCCAGAGCAGCAAAGACCCCTCATGGTTCCCCCAGACGCCGGAAATCTTGTAGATCAGTGGCTTGAGCGTGTGCGAATTGTCCACAACCAGCTTGACCGAGAAATCCGACACCAGAAAAGAATAGGTCAGCGCGGCATAGCTGAACGCCACCAGCAAGAACTGGACCGTGGCCATCGGGTTGGCCACGACCATCCAGTCGCGCCACCCTTTATGGGCGCCGACCAGCGGAATTATGGATTGCGCCATTGCCACAGCAAAGGCCAGAATCAGAGCGAAGTGTCCAAGTTCTATAATCATAAGAATAGTTCTATCCTAAAGCGCGGGGCTGGCAAATACTCTTGCTGCGTCTCGGGCGCGGCCTTCGGTCACAGATTGGTCAGCCTTACTTGTCCATTGGTCGCATATTCCATGATGCGGGCTTGACCACAAGGCAGCGGCGGGCCAGCTTTCAGTGCAACCGACACGAAAGGGAGGGATATGACGCAAGATTGCTCAAGCATCGAGACTGTGCAGGCGCTGCTGTCCGGCCAATCCTATATTGCGGACCGTGCACTTTCGACAGTGGTGTTTCTCGCGCTCAGCCTCAAGCGTCCCATCTTTCTGGAGGGGGAGCCGGGCACCGGCAAGACCGAAATCGCCAAGGCCATTGCCACAGGCCTTGGGCGCCAGTTGATCCGGTTGCAATGCTATGAGGGGCTTGATGCGTCCTCGGCGGTCTATGAATGGAACTTCGCCGCACAGATGATCGCCATTCGTGCGGCTGAAGCGACCGGCGCGGGTTCCGCTCTGCGCGACAGCCTGTTTGGTCCCGAATTCCTGATCGAGCGCCCGCTGTTGCAGGCCATGCGCCCCCATCCCGGTGGCGCGCCTGTCCTGCTGATCGACGAGATCGACCGCACGGACGAGCCGTTCGAGGCGTTCTTGCTGGAGGCGCTCTCGGAATATCAGGTCACCATCCCCGAATTGGGTGCCATCAAGGCGGCCGAGCCTCCCATCGTCATTCTGACCTCGAACCGCACGCGCGAGGTGCACGATGCGCTCAAGCGCCGCTGCCTTTATCATTGGGTCGATTATCCCAGTTTTGCGCGTGAACTCGAAATCCTGTCCGCCCGCGCGCCCGAAGCTTCGACCACGCTGTCGCGCGAAATCGTGGCCTTTGTGCAGCGCTTGCGCAGCGAAGACCTGTTCAAGAAACCCGGCGTGGCCGAAACCATCGACTGGGCGAAATGCCTGCTGGCGCTGGATGTGCTGGAACTCTCGCCCGAGGTGATCTCAGACACATTGGGCGCGATCCTGAAATATCAGGATGACATTGCCCGCCTTCAGGGCATGGAGGCGAAAAAGATCCTTGATGAAGCGCGCCAATCGCTGGAACCTGCATGATCATTTTCTTGCCGGAAATACTCTGGGGTGAATTGGCGCAGCCAAGAGGGGCAAAGCCCCCGAGCGCGGGCTGAGCGATGGCGCGCTACACCGATCTGGACATCCCCGAAGATGGCAAACTGGTTGACAATATCACCCATTTTGCGCGTGCGCTGCGCCGCGCGGGCCTGCCCATCGGTCCGGGGCGTGTGCAAGCCGCGATCGAGGCGGTGGCGGTGGCGGGGTTTGACCGCAAGCCGGATTTCTACTGGGTGCTGCATGCGGTTTTCGTCAATCGCCCCGAAGAGCGGCAGGTTTTCAACCAGATTTTTCAGCTCTATTGGCGCGATCCGCGCTATCTGGAGCATATGATGTCGCTGATGCTGCCGGCCATCCGCAATGTCGCCGAGGAGAAAGCCGCCGAGGCTGCGGCCAAACGCGCCGCCGAAGCGCTTCTGGACGGGGCCGAGGCACCGGATCTGCCACAGGGTGGCGATGAGACGGAGAATACCGAAATCCAGATCGATGCCTCACAGACCGCATCCAGCGATGAGCGTCTGCGCAGTCTTGATTTTGAGCAGATGTCCACGCAAGAGGCCGCGCAGGCACAGCGAATGCTGGCGCGCCTGTCGCTGCCGGTCAAACCCCTTGCCACGCGCCGCCTGCGTGCTGATTTTCGGGGCCGAAAGCCGGATTGGCGCGGCACGTTGCGCGCGGCCATCCGGCAGGGGGGCGAGGTCACGAAATTGCACCACCGCCGCCCCGTCACGCGCTGGCCTGCGCTGGTGGTGCTGTGCGACATCTCAGGCTCTATGTCACAATATTCGCGTATGGTGCTGCACTTCGTCCATGCTGTGGCCAACCGGCAAGGGCAGGGTTGGTCGAAGGTTCACGCTTTCACCTTTGGCACAAGGCTGACCAATATCACCCGCCATCTGCGCACCCGCGATGTCGATGCCGCGCTGAATGCCGCCGGAGCCGAGGCGCAGGACTGGCAGGGGGGCACGCGCATCGGCGGCTGTTTGCGCAGCTTCAATGTGGATTGGTCGCGCCGTGTGTTGGGGCAGGGGGCGGTGGTGCTGCTGATCTCGGACGGGCTGGACCGCGACGACCCCGCTTTGCTCGCGCGCGAGATGGAGCGGCTGCACCTGTCCTCCAAGCGCCTGATCTGGCTGAACCCGTTGTTGCGCTGGGACAGTTTCGCGCCGCGCGCACGTGGCGTGCGCGCCATGCTGCCCCATGTGGACGCCTTTCGTGCTGCCCATTCCATCGCATCAATCGAGGCTTTGGCCGAAGCGATTTCCGACCCGCAGGACCGGGGTGAGAAAGCACGCCTGATGGCAATGTTGAACGATTGATCTTGGCACAGGTTTGCGGCACGATGGGCCATAGCTCAGGGAGGGCCGCGAGATGCAGATCAGCGCAACCAATGACGAGCAGACAGTCATTTCCACATTCGAGATGACTCCGGGCACCTGCACCGATGTGCTCGAAGCCTTGCAGGATGCCTATGACAAGGTGATCCGCCACCAGCCGGGATTTCGGGGTGCAGCGATCCATGTCAATGATGCCCAGACGCGCATTTCCACCTATTCGCGGTGGCGCGAGCGGGCAGATTTTCAGGCCATGCTGCGCACATCAGAGATGCGCGCGCGCAACCGCGCCATTGCCGCACATTGCGCGCGATTCGAGCCGGTGATGTATGAGGTCGCCGCGACGTATGCGGCGGAGTAGGGCAGTCCCAGAATGCGTGTCTTTCTTGGGCTGGAATTGCCCGCGCATATTCGCAGTCATTTGGTGCTGCAACAATTTTTGCTGCCGGTGAAGCGCAAGCTGCCGCCCGAGAACTTCCACATCACCCTGGTCTTTCTGGGGGAGGCGGAGATGGCCCAGCTAGAGGCGCTGGATGAAGCGCTGACGCGGCTGGAAGTTCCCGATTTTTCCGTTCAGGTGTCGGGGCTTGGCCTGTATGGCAAGTCAAAGCCTCATAACCTGCACGCCTGTGTTGCTCCGGTCCCTGAATTGTTGGCGCTCCAGCAAAAGCTGATGCGGCTGGCGCGTGTCGCGGGCTTTGCGCCCGAAGCGCGGCGCTACAGCCCGCATGTCACCCTGTCCTATTTGCGTCCCGGCAGTTTCAATCAGGCGGAACTGGAAGCCGCTGTCGCGCGCGACGCGAGTTTTCGCACCGAGGCGTTTGCGGTCAGTGAAATCGCCTTGTTCCGGTCGCATCTGCGCGCTGATGGTGCGCAATATGATGTGTTGGAGCGCTATCCATTGTCCGCGCAGGGGCGCGATGTGAAGCAATAGCTGTGCAGCAGCGCACCATTGTCGCGCAGCCAGTGCCGGTGTTGCTTATATTCGGGCATCAATTGCGCCACGCAGGCCCAGAAGTTGCGCGAATGGTCCATGTGTTCGAGATGCGCCACTTCATGCGCGGCGACATAGTGCAGCACCTCTGGCGGGGCCATGATCAGCCGCCATGAATACATCAGCCGTCCTTGTGCCGTGCATGACCCCCAGCGCGAGCGCGTGTCGCGCAGCGCAATCGCGCCGATGGGCCGTCCAAGGGCTGCGGCATAGCGTTCAGAGGCGGGCACGAGTGCAGCACGCGCGCTGGCCTTGAGATAGGTGGCGACGCGCAGCGCGGTGCGGGTGCCGGTCGGGTCCGGCGGGACCAGAAGCTGTGCGCCCTCGACGCCAAGGCGTGGGCCGGTCCCTTGCGTGATTCGCACGATCTTGCCATGCAGCATGATTTCTTGGCCGATCCCGACGGGACTCATCTCTGGAACGCGGGTCACTGCGGCGCGCAACCAGCTTTCGCGCTCTTGCAGGAATTCCAGCGCGTCTTGCAGCCGCAGGCTTTTGGGCAGTGTCAGTGTGACCCGCCCGTCAAGGCCCGATACCCGCAAGCTCAGCCTGCGGGCCTGACCGGAACGGCGCAACACCACTGCAATCTCGGGTGTTCCTTGCAAAATGGCCATTCCGTTCTCTACCCGCATATGCCCGCTTTCCCCAAGGTGGCTTAGTTCACAATACCAGTATCTGACGCAAAAACAGCCAGCCCTATGACCAGCGCTGCCTCTCAGCCCTTTACAGCATGGTCGAGTTATGGCACGGCGCATAGCTTGAAGGAAGGCACGCGAATAAAGGAATTGCAGATGTCCAATCCAGAATGGGGCGTTAAGCGCGTCTGCCCTGAAACCGGCAAACGGTTTTATGACCTGAACAACTCTCCGATCATCAGCCCCTACACGGGCAAGGTGGTTCCACTCGACAGCAATGATCGTCGTGAGGACGTGACCACAGCACCCCTCAAATCCAAGGCAGCCCCTGTCAAGGAAGAGGATGATCTGCTGGTTGACGACGAAGATGCGGTTGAAGTCGATGATGAACTGCTGGAAGATGACGACGAAGATACCGTCGCGCTGGATGATCTGGCCGATGTCGCATCGGATGATGACGACTGAGTAATCAAGAGCCGCAGGCTGGTGTTTTTTTTGTTGCACTGGTCTGCGCGCTCTCGTATGAGGCGGCATCGCGGCACGGTTCGCCGCAACAGTGGGGCCATAGCTCAGTTGGGAGAGCGCTTGAATGGCATTCAAGAGGTCAGCGGTTCGATCCCGCTTGGCTCCACCAAATTTAAAAATGTTGTAAAACAAGTTTGAAAGGCTCGCTCTCGCGGGCCTTTTGCTTTTGGGTCATGCCCCCTTGCCAACCGTGCCGATCAGATTTACCTATCACATAACAACCGTTGGGGTGCCCTGTCACAGGGGCTGAGAGGCGCGAGCCAACCCATCGAACCTGATCCGGATCATACCGGCGTAGGGAACGGTGACGATCAGGTGCATAGCACCTACATGCCGTATCCTTGCGTTGGACCCATTAGCAAGGAGGGGCACTTTGGTTCCCATCGCATTGACCATCGCAGGCTCTGATTCGGGCGGCGGCGCAGGTATTCAGGCCGATTTGAAGACGTTTTCAGCGTTGGGCGTTTATGGCGCGTCGGTCATTACGGCGCTGACAGCACAAAACACCCGCGCCGTCACCATGGTCGAGCCTGCAACCCCCGCCATGATCGCGGCCCAGATTGATGCGGTTTTTGATGATCTTGATGTGCGCGCTCTCAAGCTGGGGATGCTGGGCGGCCCCGAGGCGATAGCGACAGTCGCGCAGCGTGTGCAGGGGCGCGGGGCGCCCATTGTGCTGGACCCGGTGATGGTGGCCAAATCCGGTGACCGGCTGCTGCCGTCCGAGGCATTGGAGGTGTTGCGCCAGCAGCTTTTGCCCTTGGCCGCATTGGTCACCCCGAATCTGCCCGAGGCGGCGGATCTGTTGGGCACCACCCAAGCGACATCCGAGGCCGAGATGGCCGAGCAAGGTCAAGCCCTGCGCGCTATTGGGGTTGACGCCGTGTTGATGAAAGGCGGGCACGGCACAGGGGATATCTGTGTTGACCTGCTGATCGAGGGTGATGCCACCACCCGTTTGACCGCTCCGCGTCATATCACCCGCAACACGCATGGCACAGGCTGTACGCTGTCCGCCGCGATTGCGGCCGGTCTTGCGCAAGGCCTGCCCTTGGGTGCGGCGGTGGCGCGCGCGCATACCTATCTGCAAGGCGCGATCCTTGCAGCGGATGACCTGCGGGTCGGGTCGGGGCATGGCCCTGTGCATCATTTTCACAAGGTTTGGGCGCATGGCTGATGTGACCATCATCGGGGCAGGGGTGGCCGGGCTGTGGGCGGCTTGGGAATGCAGCAAGGCAGGACTGACCCCGCGCATTCTGGACCGCAACGGCCCGCCCGGCCCGCATGGCTGTTCATGGTGGGCCGGTGGGATGCTGGCGCCCTATTGCGAAGGGGCCACCACCGAGGCTGCGATTGTGCGTCACGGCGCGGCGGCGGCGCAGGCTTGGGCCGAGGTGACGGAAGTCACCTATCGCGGGTCGCTGGTCGTGGCCTTGCAGCGTGACCGCGTCGAACTGGCCCGCTTTGCGCGACGTACATCCGGCCACCGTCTGGTCAGCACCGATCTGGCGACGCTGGAGCCTGACCTGAGCACGGCCACTCAGGCGCTGTTCTTTGAGGACGAGGCCCATCTTGACCCGCGCGCGGCCCTGTCTGACCTTGTCGCGGCGCTGTCTTCGCGCGGCATTCTGATCGAGCGGGCCGAGATGCGGCCCGAAGAAATTGACGGGCCGGTTATTGATGCGCGGGGCATGGCCGCCGCAGTGTCGGGGCTGCGCGGGGTGCGCGGGGAAATGGTGGTGCTGCATGCGCCCGATATCGCGCTGACGCGCCCCATCCGGCTGCTGCATCCGCGCCATGCGCTGTATATCGTGCCGCGCGCGGGTGGTCTGTATATGCTGGGGGCCACCCAGATTGAGAGTGCCGACCGGCGCGGGATTTCGGCGCGCGCGGTGTTGGAGCTGCTGAGTGCGGCCTATGCGCTCGACCCGCGTTTTGCCGCCGCGGAACTGGTGGAAACCGGCACCGATCTGCGCCCCGCCTTTGCCGATAATGTGCCGCGCGTGGTGGTGCAGGGACGCATTCTGCATCTCAATGGCCTGTATCGGCATGGCTATCTGATGGCACCCGCTTTGGCGCGGCAGGCGGTGGCGTTTCTGACGCAAGGACTTAAGGGGGAACTGGTTTATGAAGATTGAGGTCAATGGCACAGCGCAGGAGCTCACAGCCGCAACTGTGGCCGAGGCGCTATCCGAACTGGGCTGGGGGACAGCGCGCGTGGCCACAGCGCTGAACGGTGAATTCCTGTCCAAAGCCGCACGCCCGACAACACCTTTGCGCGACGGCGACCGGCTGGAAGTGCTGGCGCCCATGCAGGGGGGCTGAGCGATGCGCAAGTTTTATGGCGTCAGTCTGGACAGCCCCTTGATGCTGGGCACAGCGCAATACCCGTCCCCTGCCGTGCTGGAGGCCGCGTTTCGCAGCTCTGGTGCATCGGTGGCGACCGTGTCCTTGCGGCGCGAGGGCGGTCAGGGGCAGGCGTTCTGGGACATCATTCGCGGGCTTGGCGTGCATGTCCTGCCCAATACCGCAGGCTGCTACAGCGCGCGGGAAGCAATCACCACAGCGCAGATGGCGCGCGAAATGTTCGAGACGAACTGGATCAAGCTGGAAGTGATCGGACATGCCGACACGTTGCAGCCCGACCCGTTTGGCCTGTTGGAGGCGACCGAAGCGCTTGCCACTGACGGGTTCGAGGTGTTCCCCTATACCACCGAAGATCAGGTTCTGGCCGCGCGCTTGTTGGAGGCAGGCGCGACAGTGCTGATGCCTTGGGGTGCGCCCATCGGCTCTGGCCTTGGGCTGAACAACCGCTACGGGCTGAAAACCCTGCGCGCAGCTTTTCCCGATGTGCCGATGGTGATTGATGCGGGTCTTGGCCTGCCCAGCCATGCCGCCGACGCGATGGAGATGGGCTTTGACGCGGTGCTGCTGAACACCGCCGTGGCGCAGGCGGGCGATCCGGTTGCAATGGCGCGGGCTTTCGCGCTGGCGGCGCAAGCGGGCGCGCTGGCCCAAGCCGCCGACCCGATGGAGCCGCGCGACATGGCCGCCCCATCGACCCCTGTTATTGGAAAGGCATGGCTATGACATTGCCGCGATTCTACCCGATCTTCGACTCGGTTGACTGGCTGGAACGGGCGCTGCCCCTTGGCGTGAAATTTGTGCAACTGCGCATAAAAGAGCGCGACCCAGATGCGTTGCGGCTGGATATTCGCGTGGGGCTTGCCATGGCGCGGGCGCATGGGGCGGCGCTGGTGGTAAATGACCATTGGCAACTGGCCATTGAAGAAGGGGGCGACTGGCTGCATCTGGGGCAGGAGGATCTGGACGAGGCAGACCTGCCCGCGATCCGCCGCGCGGGGCTGAAGCTGGGCCTGTCGACACATGACCATGCCGAGCTTGACCGCGCCTTGGCGCTGACGCCGGATTATGTGGCGCTGGGACCGGTTTACCCGACGATCCTCAAGCAGATGAAATGGCACCAGCAGGGGCTGGCGCGTGTGACCGAATGGAAGGGGCTGGTGGGGAATATCCCGCTGGTGGCCATTGGTGGCATGTCCGTGGACCGTGCCGCGGGCGCGTTTGAGGCGGGCGCGGATGTCGTCTCGGCTGTGACGGATATCACGCTGAACCCCGACCCAGAGGCGCGCATGGCTGAATGGCTTGGGGTCTGCGCATGACCCGTTATGCCCGCCAGATGGTTTTGCCCGAGATTGGCGCGCAGGGGCAGGCGCGACTGGCGCGCGCGCATGTGCTGGTTGTGGGGGCCGGGGGGTTGGGCGTACCGGTGTTGCAATATCTGGCAGGCGCGGGCGTGGGGCAGATCACGCTGGTCGATGGTGACACGGTGGCCGCGCACAACCTGCACCGCCAGCCGCTGTACCGGATGGACCAGATCGGCCAGCCAAAGGCACTGGCCGCTGCATCCGTTTTGCAGTCGCTGAACCCCGAAACTGACGTTGTCGCGCAATGCGATTGGCTGGACCCCGCCAATGCGCCCAGACTGGTGGGCGCGGCGGATGTGGTGCTTGATTGCGCTGATACATTTGCCGTCAGCCTGACGTTGTCGGACACCTGCTGCGATAGGGGAAAGCCCTTGATCGCAGCCTCGGCGCTGGCGCTGTCGGGCTATGTGGCAGGGTGCTGCGGCGGTGCGCCATCCTTGCGCGCCATCTTTCCCGACCTGCCCGAACGCGGGGCCACCTGTGCCACAGCCGGTGTCATGGGGCCAGTGGTGGGCACCATCGGCGCATTGCAGGCGCAAATGGCGCTGTCGGTGCTGCTGGGGCTGTCCCCGTCGCCGCTGGGCCAACTTGTCAGCCTTGATGCTGCGCGTTGGCGCATGGGGGGCTTTCGCTTTGATGGGGCACCCGAACCTGACCAGCCTTTGCCCTTCATCGCGCGCAGCGAGATATGCGCGCAGGATTTTCTGATCGACCTGCGCCATGAGGCAGCGCCCTTTTGCGCAGACGCCCGCCACATTCCGCCCGATGCCATTGCCACGCTTGCCCCGCCAGCGGGCGCACGCGTTGTGCTGGCCTGTGCCACGGGTCTGCGGGCGCATAACGCAGGGCAACTCCTGCAAACCCATTGGCGCGGCGATATCGCCCTTCTTGCCCTCACCGACTGAAAGGAACCCTATGAAACATTTGCTTGCCACATCACTGCTGATCGCAACCCTTGCGCTGCCCGCCCATGCACAAGACCGCCTTAGCGTCATGCTGGACTGGTTTGTGAACCCCGACCATGCGCCCATCGTTCTGGCGCAGGAATTGGGTTATTTCTCCGATGCAGAGCTTGAGGTGGAAACCGTCACCCCCGCGGACCCCAACGACCCGCCGCGCATGGCAGCGGCAGGGCGTGTGGACATTGCGATCAGCTATCAGCCGCAATTGCACCTTAGCCGCCATAATGACCTGCCGCTGCGCCGTGTGGGCACGCTGATTTCCACGCCCCTGACCTGCCTTGTGGTGCTGGCGGACGGACCCGTGCAGCAGATGGCGGACCTGAAGGGCGGCAAGGTCGGTTTTGCTGTGGCCGGTGTGCAGGAGGTGATGCTGGACGCGATGCTGGCCTATCACGGGATGGAGCCGGGTGATGTCGAGCAGATCAATATCGGCTGGTCCATCTCGCCTGCGCTGATGTCGGGGCAGGTGGATGGCGTGATCGGTGCGTTTCGCAATTTCGAGCTGAACCAGCTTGAAATCGAAGGCAGTGCAGGGCGCTGTTTCTACCCCGAGGCCGAGGGCGTGCCCAGCTATGACGAATTGATCTATGTCGCCAATCCCGACCAGATGGATGCCGATGTCATCGCCCGTTTTCTGGATGCGACCGAGCGCGCGACCGGCTTTATCCTCAACAACCCCGATGAGGCATGGGAGATTTTCTCGGCCACAGCATCCGAGTTGCAGACCGAGTTGAACACCCGCGCATGGGGCGATACATGGCCGCGCTTTGCCACCCGTCCTGCCGCGCTGGACGCTGGACGCTATGCGCGGTTCGAGGCGTTTATGGCCGAACGCGGGGCCACTGCGGGCGGGCTGTCGGTTGATGCGCTGGCCGTTGATGTGACTGCACAGGCCACACCATGAGCGCGCCGGATTATGGCCGCGCTTTCACCCTCTGGCGCGCCTCTGCGCCAGAGTGGGGGACCTATACGCGGCATGACTTTGTCGAAGCCTTGCGCCGGGGAGATCTGCCGCGCGCGAATTTTCTGTACTATCTGCGGCAGGATTATGTGTTCCTGACCCACTTCGCGCGGGCGTGGGCGCTGGCGGCGGCCAAGGCGGGCACCTTGGCAGAAATGCAGGCGGCATCCGCCACGGTTCAGGCGCTGGTGCATCATGAAATGCCGCTGCATGTGCAAATCTGCGCGGGCGAGGGGATTGATGCGCAAGCGCTGGAGGCCACGATCGAGGCGCCCGCCAACGTAGCCTATACCCGCTATGTGCTGGAGGCGGGCTATTCGGGCGATTTTCTGGACCTGATGGCCGCCCTTGCCCCATGTGTGATGGGGTACGGCGAGATTGGCGCGCGGCTGAAAGGGGCGGGTGGGCCGTATTCGGACTGGATCGAAACCTATGCCGGAGAGGAGTATCAGGCGCTGTGTCATGATGTGGGCGGCCTGATCGACGGTGCGCTGGCCCACAGGCTGGGGTCGGATTGGGCCAGCCTGCCGCGATTTGAGCATCTGGCGCAGAAATTCGCCACGGCCACACGGCTGGAAGTCGGGTTCTGGCAAATGGGACTCGCGGGCGCATGACTGCCCTGCTCATCCGTGGCGATCTGTGGATGGGCGCAGCGCCCCTGATCCGCAATCTGGCGCTGGCGATGCCTGCGCAGCGCTGGACTGGCCTGCTTGGTCCGTCGGGCGTGGGCAAATCCACCCTTGCGCGGCTGATTGCGGGGCTGCCCGGCCCCTACCGGCTGGACGGGGCGCTGGGCGCTGAGGATGACGCGCCGCTTGCCGGCAGCGTGGCGATGATGGCGCAGGAAGGGCAGCTTTTGCCTTGGGCCGATTGCGTGCAAAACGTCACCATTGGCGCGCGGCTGCGCGGTGCGCGGCCAGATATTGCGCGTGCCCGCGCATTGCTGGCGCAAGTCGGGCTGGAGGGGATGGAGCGCCGCCGCCCCGATGCTTTGTCAGGTGGCCAGCGCCAGCGTGTCGGGTTGGCGCGTGTGCTGATGGAAGATTGCCCCATCGTGGTGCTGGACGAGCCGTTTTCCGCACTCGACACAGTCACGCGGCTGGCGATGCAGGATTTGGCCGCATCGCTGTTGCAGGGGCGCACGGTCATTCTGATAACGCATGACCCGCTAGAGGCAATCCGGCTGTCCGATCATGCCTATCTGCTTGGCCCCGACGGTGCCGAAGTGCTGGACCTGCCTGCCAGCCCCACCCCGCGCGACTATACCGCCGCCCAAACGCTGGCCGCGCAAGCGCGGTTGCTGGCGCGGCTGCACAGGGCGGAGCCTGCCTTATGCGCTGGCTGAATTCCCCGGTGCTGCGCGGTCTGCTGGCGTTGGGGTTTGCGCTGGGCGTCTGGCAAACAATTGTCTGGGCCAGCGGGGTGCCGCCCTTCATCCTGCCGGGACCGGGGCGTGTGGGGNCCAGCCTGTGGACGAATGCGCCGCTGCTATGGGAACATGCGCGTTTCACGGCGGCCAACCTTGCTATCGGGCTGGCGGCTGGGGTTGCGCTGGGGGTGGCAACGGCGCTTAATCTGGCGCTGTCACCGGGCGCGCGGCTGTTGCTGCGCCCCATGCTGATATTCGCGCAAGCCGTGCCTGTCTTTGCGCTGGCCCCGATCATCACGCTGTGGCTGGGATACGGTGCGCCGTCCAAGATTGTCGTGGTCATGCTGGTGATTTATTTTCCGGTCACATCAGCCTTTTTTGACGGGCTGATGCGTTTGCCCGCGCCGCTGAATGATCTGGCCCAGATGATGCGCGCGACACCCTTGCGCCGCCTGTTCTTGCTGCAGTTGCCCAGTGCGCTGCCTGCGCTGGCCTCTGGCCTGCGGCTGGCGGTAGTCTATGCGCCTTTTGCGGTGGTTATCGGGGAATGGGTCGGGTCTTCGCGCGGGCTTGGGTATCTGATGCTCATGGCCAATGGGCGGGGCCAGACCGACCTGATGTTTGCGGCCCTGCTGGTGTTGGCGGCACAAAGCCTGATCCTGTTTGCGCTGTTTGAAGCGCTGGCGCGGGGCAGAATGCAAAAGGCCGGGCACTGAGCGCCCGGCCTTTTGTTGTTTTAACGCTTGCCGCGCTTGGGCGGCTCTGCCCCACCGGGGCGGGCCGTTGCGCGGGGTTTGCGCGCGGCGGGCTTGGCCTGTCCGGGCGGGGTGAAGCGCTTGGAGCTGTCGCGCGCATCCGCCGCCGGGGCCGAAGGCTTGCCCATGGGTTTTGGCTTTGACTTTGACGCAGGCTTGCCCGCAGGTTTCACAGCCGGATCATGGCGGTCGAACTTGGCCTTGGCGCGCGGGCCATCGGGCTTGTCCTTGGGCTTGTAGCTGTCCTTGCTGCGCGGGGCGTCAAACTTTTCCTTTGGCTTATACGCATCCGCCTTGTCTTTCGGCTTATATGCCTCGGGCTTGCTATGGGCGCGCGGGGCAGGGCTGGTGGCGGCACTGTGGCGCGGCTTTCTCTCGCCGTCGGCGCGGGGTGCGGCGGGGGCTTTGCGTTCAGGTGCCCCTTCGGTGCGGGGCCGTGATGCGGGGGCGCTGGCGCGGTATTCAGGGCGTGGTCGGGGGCCTGAATCGGATTTCGGCCTGCCGCCGCCGCCTGATTGCCGGTCCGGTGCTGCCTCCATCGGGCGCGCAACGATGCCGTCTTCCAGCACACCGCCTGCACCCAGAGCGGTCATGAAGCCCGCGGCGCTGGCCTCGGTCAATTCGACATGGGTTTCCGTGTCCTGCACGCGGATCGCGCCAATCGCGGTTTTGTCCAGATTGCCCGCGCGGCACAGCAGCGGCAGAATCCAGCGTGGCTCGGCCTTGTCGTCGCGCCCGACCGACAGCGCGAACCAGCGGCTTGGGCCAAATTCGCGGTGTTCGCGCGTGGCGGGTTTCGCCTCTGGCGGCAGCAAATCTTCGGGGGCTGCGTTGCGTTGCTGATAGAGGCGCAAGTAAGCGGCAGCCACCACTTCGGGCGCATGCAGGGCCAGCAGCTTTGCGGCGAAGGTCTGTTCATCCTCGGTCAGGGGTGTTGTCCATGCCGGGTCCGCCAGCAAGCGCTCTTCGTCCTTTTGCAAGATATCCTCGACCGAGGGTGCGACCGTCCATTCAGCGGAAATCTTGGACCATTTCAGCAGGTTCTCGGCCTTGCGCAAGGCCCGTGGCGGCACGATCAGCGCCGAGATGCCCTTGCGGCCTGCGCGCCCTGTCCGGCCCGAGCGGTGCAGCAGGCTTTCGGTATTGGTGGGCAGGTCGGCATGGATGACAAGGTTCAGGTTCGGCAAGTCAATGCCGCGCGCGGCCACATCGGTGGCCACACAGACCCGCGCTCGACCATCGCGCATGGCTTGCAGCGCGTGGGTGCGTTCGGTCTGACTCAACTCGCCCGACAGGGTGACTGTGGCCAGCCCGCGATTGGTCAGGCGTGCCGACAAATGGCTGACAGCGGCGCGGGTGTTGCAAAAAACAATCGCACTTTGATCGGCATGAAAGCGCAGCAGGTTGAAGATGGCGTGTTCGCTGTCAGATGCGGCTACGCGCAGCGCCTGATACGAGATATCGGCATGTTGGTCGGTGCTGCCAAGCGTGCTGATGCGGCGTGCCTCGCGCTGGTATTGCTTGGCCAGTTTGGCGATCATCGGCGACACGGTGGCCGAGAACATCAGCGTGCGGCGCTCTGCCGGTGCCTTGCCCAGCATGAATTCAAGGTCTTCACGAAAGCCCATGTCGAGCATTTCGTCGGCCTCATCCAGCACAACTGCGCGCAATTCACTTAGATCAAGGGCATTGCGCTCGATATGGTCGCGCAGGCGTCCGGGCGTGCCGACAACGATATGCGCGCCACGTTCCAGCGCGCGGCGTTCCTGGCGGCTGTCCATGCCGCCGACACACGATGTCACGATTGCGCCGGTCTTGGCATAAAGCCACGTCAATTCACGCATGACCTGAAAGGCCAGCTCGCGCGTGGGGGCAACAACCAGCGCCAAGGGCGCTGCTGCCGGGCCAAAGCGGTCGTCACCGCCCAGCATCGTGGGGGCGATGGCCATGCCGAAGCCAACTGTCTTGCCCGAACCGGTTTGCGCAGAAACCAGAAGGTCCTGATCGCCGATATCCTCGGCGGTGACCGCGTTCTGGACGGGTGTGAGTTTGTCGAAGCCACGTTCTGCAAGGGCTTCGGACAGGGGAGTGATCATAGCGGGTATATCCATGGTATTAGGGCAGTCATGCCGTTGAAAAGGTGTCAACGCGACACATGACCGGTCCCATTACCGAGCGTCACATTGGAAGTATCTGCATAAAGCACATCAGGTGCTCACATGCGTCCTTGCGTCTTGTCAGCACAACAAGGCGGGAAACCAGAAACACCGCCCGATCCGGACGCGCCGGAGCAGGGCAGTGTGTGCGCCCCTCTCTCGCTGTGATTGGCTGCCATGTCAAGGTCATGAAACCGGCGCGCGCGCATGGCCGTTATGTGATCTGTGCGCGCATTCTGGCGTGACTTGACATGGATCAGTGACAGCGGGTGCGGTAAAATGCTCTTATTCCACATGTCGGGGCCACTATCTGGCCGCACCAAGGACGGCCCTGTCACGCGATGCGCGCGCAGAGGGGGTCCGTCACGACCAACAGGATGTGCCTTGCAGGCACGCCCGCGCATATTCGCCACGACAGAGCAGGAGGCCACCGTATGACCCAAAAGCCCAAGCGCCCGAAACCGGCGCAGGCAGACGTACCACCTGCCCGGACGCCGCATGTCTTTCTGCCTGCCAAACAAAGCGCGTCCAGTGATGCGGGGCGGCACGCCCATGCCGCACTGGATCGCAGTGCGATGGCCAGTCTGGCCCGGATGACATCTGGCCTGTCGCCGCATGCAATTCTTGATGCTTGGGGAGATTGGGCAATGCATTTGGCCCGCGCACCGGGCAGACAGATCGAACTGATGGAGCGCGCGCAGACGAATTGGATCAAGCTGGCCCAATTTGCAACCGCTGCGACATTCGGCCAGTCCCCGGACAAGCCCTTTGCGCCGGGGCGCTATGATACGCGCTGGTCGCATGCCGGGTGGGACAAGCCGCCCTTTGCCGTGTGGCAACAGGGGTTTTTGAGTGCACAGGATTGGTGGCAGGCGGCCACATCGGACCTGCGCGGGCTGAAACGTCAGAATGCGCAGCGCACCGGGTTCATGATGCGTCAGCTTCTGGATACAGTGTCGCCTGCGAATTTCCCTGTCGCAAATCCTGAAATTCTGGAAAAGACATGGCAGACAGGCGCGCGCAATATGTTCGAGGGTGCGGTGCATTTCGCCGATGATGCCCAGCATGTCTTGGCCCATGAACACCGGCCTGTGCCCGAAGAATTCGCCTTGGGCAAGGTTCTTGCCTGCATGCCGGGCGAAGTGGTTTACCGCAATGACCTGATGGAGCTTATTCAATACAGCCCAACCACTGAACAGGTACAGGCAGAGCCTGTGCTGATCGTACCTGCATGGATTATGAAATACTATATTCTGGACCTCTCGCCGGAAAACTCGTTGATCCGCTGGCTGGTGGGGCAGGGCTATACAGTGTTTTGTATCTCGTGGCGCAATCCGGGTGCCGAGCATGCCGAATGGTCGTTGGAAGATTACCGCCTTCAGGGAGTGATGCAGGCGTTGGATGTCGTGAACAAGATCGTGCCCGAGCAGAAGGTTCATGCCAACGGGTATTGTTTGGGCGGCACATTGCTGGCGATTGCCGCCGCGACCATGGCGCGCGACCATGACGAGCGCCTTGCCTCGATCACCTTGATGGCAGCGCAGGTTGATTTCGTTGAAGCGGGCGAGTTGCTGTTGTTTCTGGATGAAAGTCAGGTCGCCTATCTGGAAGACATGATGTGGGCGCAGGGGTATCTGGACCGGCCCCAGATGTCGGGGGCCTTTGCAGCGATCCGGTCCGAAGACCTGATCTGGTCGCGCGCCGTGCGGCGGTATTTTCTGGGCGAGCCGGACTTGCCCACAGATATGAGCGTCTGGGTCAGTGACACAACGCGTATGCCCGCACGCATGCATTCCGAATATCTGCGCGGGGTGTTTCTTGAAAACCGCATCACGGCGGGGCGGTTCGCAGTTGAGGGCCGCGTGATTGCGTTAAAGGATATTGATGCGCCGATGTTCGTAGTGGCAACGGAAACGGACCATATTGCGCCGTGGCGGTCTGTGTATAAAACCGCGTTGTTCACCGATTGCGACATGCATGTCCTGCTGACCAAGGGCGGGCATAACGGGGGCATTCTGTCCGAACCGGGCCATAAGGGGCGGCATTACCGCATCGGGCATCGTCCTGCGGGCACGCATTACATTGGCCCTGACGGCTGGCTTGCCACGCATGAACCTGTTGAGGGGTCGTGGTGGCCGGAATGGGCGCGGTGGCTGGACGCTCAAAGCAGTGGCCAAGTGGCTGCGCGCAAGCCTGCGGCAAGTCTGGGCGCGGCACCTGGGGCGTATATCCACCAAAGCTAGTATTTGGCGTGTGAGGGGGCGCAGCTTGTGCATTCCGGGTGCATAGTTGCGCAGCGCCGTGCCGTGGGTGCGGCCCGGCGATGCGCGGCGGCCTTCGGCCTTTACTCCGCACGTTATGACCCTCCGCAATGCCGTGGGAACCGAAGCAGGTCATCACGGTGTGCTAAATGTTATGGGAATCGTGCAATGGGGACTGCCGCGACCGAGAGAGAGGTGCAGAGGCCACGTGGCGACGGGCGGTCGTCAGACCGACGGCACAGGCCGGTTGTCGCGCACGCGGAATGTGTTGATCTTGCGCCGGTCCTCTTCAGGCGGCAGGCCATAGGTTTCAATATAGCGCTGGCGGAACGGGCTGGCGGTTGCATAGCCGATGGCAAGGGCGATCTCGGACATGGATCTGTTGGAATACATGACCAGTTGACGGGCTGCGGCCAGTCGCAGGTTGCGATAATAGATTGAGGGGGACTTGCCCATAAGCGCCTTGAAGTGTCGCTCCAACTGGCGCGGCGAGAGGCTGATCTGTTCGCAGATATCCGCAATGTCGATCGGGTCTTCCAGATTTTCGGACATGATCTGCACGGCGCTAGCCACAGGTTCGGGCAGCATGTCCGATGTGGCGGCAGCGCGCAGGGCCGGGATTTTCTGGCGCACACCTTCGCCCCGCACAAGCGGATGTTGGAACCAGCAGGCCACTTCGGTCAAGACCTCGGCCCCAAGACGCTGCTCGATCAACAGCAGGGCGGCATCGAAGGCGGCTGCCGCGCCAGATACCGTCAATCGCCGCCCCTCGGCCATGATCACTGCATCGGTGGTGCGGTGATCGGGAAATTCATCTGTGAAGGCGCTGGTGTAGCACCAATGGACCGAGGTAACATGCCCGTCCATCAAGCCTGCGCGCGCCAGCGGAAACACCCCGCCACTGACCCCGCCCAGCACAGCGCCATGACGCGCAAGCGCGCGCAATGCGCCATTGCCCTGACGCGGATTGCTGAATTGGCCATTGGGGGGCGACAGCACGATGACATGATCCGCCCCGCGCAGCGAGGCCAGATCAGATGATGGATGAAACACAACTTTCGCGCTGCTTTCCACCGCTGCGCCATCTTCTGAAATCAGTGACCAGCGGAATGCCTCGCGCCCCGAGATTTCATTTGCCGCGCGCATTGGCTCGATCATCGAGGTCAGGCAGGCCATCGGAAAGCCGGGAAAAATCAGAAACCCCAGATGCAGGTTTTCATTCTGGTTTACGGAATCTATATCATGATGAAACATTGTTCATCGTTCCTTTTGCCCGAGTGTCGCGCGGCNCCGTTTCGGAATGTCATATTTGAAAGCGTGTCCATGCCGCAGTCTTTGCCCAGCATCCCACAAAAAGACCGCGGCGCAAAGCTGTTGCAAGACCCCCATCTCGTCCGCGATGAACGCGAGAAGGTTCTAGAGGTGGCCATCGGGCGCGAAGTGCGCGGATACCGGCGGCAAAAGGGAATGACCGTGTCGGACTTGGCGCAGGTGACGGGCCTGTCCATCGGGATGCTGTCCAAGATTGAAAACGGCAACACCTCGCCCTCGCTGACCACATTGCAGACGCTTGCCCATGCGCTAAGCGTGCCACTGACCGCATTCTTCCGCCGGTTCGAGGAGCACCGGGAGGCCGTGCATACCAAAGCAGGCAAAGGCGTCGAGATTGAGCGCGCGGGCACGCGGGCGGGTCATCAATACAATTTGCTGGGCCATATCGGGGCCAATTCCAGCGGCGTTATGGTCGAGCCGTATCTGATTACACTAAACACGGAATCCGATATTTTTCCCACATTCCAGCATGGCGGGATCGAGACGATCTATATGCTGGAGGGGGAACTGGGTTATCGCCACAGCGACCAGTTGTATCACCTNTGTCCNGGCGACACGCTGTTTTTTGATGCGGACGCACCGCATGGCCCCGAAATTCTGAANAAACTGCCCGCGCGCTATNTGTCGATCATCACCTATCCGCAAAATACCTGACCAGCGCTTGCGCCCGGCTCAGGTCTTGCAGGGACCGGTCGAGTGACGCACGACCAGATTGACCGGCAATTGCACTGTGCGATCCGAGGGCAGGGTCGCATCATCCAGCCGTTGCAGCATCAGGGCCGCTGTTTCAGCGCCAATGCTGGCGGCGGGTATGTCGACCGTGGTCAGGGAAGGCGACAGATGTGCGGCGAAATCGACATTGTCGATCCCGGCGAAGGAAATGCTGTCGGGCACATCAATGCCGCGCCCCTGTGCCTCGATCATCGCGCCGATGGCCAGCAGATCGGCGGTGCCAATGACAGCGCTGGGGCGGGGGACCATTTCCAGCAGGGTCATGCAACCCGCCCGCCCTGCTGAAAGCGACAGGGGTTGCTGGCAGATCTGTGTTTGGGCCAGCGGAATGTCCCGCTCCTGCAAGGCGGCGCGGATGCCGTTGACGCGCGCGGCCTGCCGGTCATTGTTGCGCAAATGCCCGCAGATCACACCAAGGCGGGTATGGCCCAGATCCAGCAGATATCGCGTGACCAGATAGCCAGCCTGAAAGCTGTCGACCAAAACCCGGTCAAAGCCTTCGCGCCCTTCCCACATCTGGATCAGGGGCACGCCAGCCGCGTCGATCATGGTTCGGGTGGATTGCGGCCTGTCCCCGCCCACGACCACCAAACCGTCCACCCCATGCGAGATGAGTTGGGCAAGCGCGCCCGCCTCATTCGCGGAATCGTATTCATGGGAGGCAATCAACAACTGGTACCCGTTCGCGCTGAAGGCGCGCTGCATCTCCTGCAAGGTTGCCGAGAAGATCGGGGAATTCAGCGTAGGAACAACCACGCCGATGGTATTGGACCGGCCCGAGACAAGCGCGCGGGCGCGCCGGTTTGGGACATATCCCAGCCGTGCTGCAACCTGCCGAATACGCTCCAGCGTTTCGGGCTGCACCAGCCCCGGTTGCGACATCGCACGCGAGACTGTCGCAATCGAAGTCGCAGAATCGCGCGCCACATCTGCAAGTGTGGGTTTTCGATTTGATGACATTTTTCATCCAGACTATGAAAATTTACATGACGATTTATAATGAAAATAATGGAAAATACAAGTTTATTGCAAATTAAAGTTGACAGGATACGGGTATCCATGAAAGCGTTTGCATAGTTCTTGAGGGGGGATGTCGTGCCGCGCAGGGTTTCAATCGGATTTGTTACCATTCTTGTGGTCTGTGTCATCTGGTATGCAGTGACAACGGGCTTTGGAATTATCCCGTCCGGGCGGTTTCCGTCCCCTGCTGAAACATGGTCGGCGTTTACGCATGTCTCGGGGCGCGGCTATGGCGGCGGCGATTTAACGCTGCATGTCTATAACTCGCTGCGCCTTGTTGTGCTTGGGTTCCTGTTCGCCATTGTCACTGGTGTGCCGCTTGGCCTGCTGATGGGCTGGAGCAGGACAGCAGAGGCGCTGATAAACCCCATCTTCCTTATTATTCGCCCGATCCCGCCGCTGGCATGGATTCCCTTGGCGATCCTGTGGCTGGGGCTGGGGGATGCGGCCAAGATGATGGTGATCTGGTTCTCGGCCTTCGTGCCATCGGTTATCAACACCTATGCCGGTGTGCGCAATATCGACCGCCCCGTGATCGAGGCGGCCTATATGCTGGGCATCCCGAAAGTGCGCTTTGTGAGTGAGGTGCTTGTTCCCGGTGCCAGCCCGATGATCTTTACCGGATTGCGGCTGTCGCTTCAGGCCTCATGGACCACTTTGGTCGCGGCAGAGTTGGTGGGTGCGTTCTACGGGATTGGCCGCGTTCTGAATGTGGCGCAGCAGGATTTGTACCCCGGCATGATCCTTGTGGGCATGATCGCCGTGGCCATTCTAGGTTGGGGCACCACGCGCCTGCTGGGTGTGGCCGAAAGTTATGCGCTGCGCTGGAATACCGCCGCCTTGGCCGCGAGAGGATAAGCCCATGCAAAAGCAAATACCTTTCATGCAATCGTTACTTCTGGGTCTTGTGGGCTTGGGAAGTTTCATCGGGCTGTGGCACGGGCTGGCGGTCAGCGGTCTGATCTTGGATGTGTTCCTGCCCTCGCCGGTGGAGGTCTATGACCGCTTTACCACCTTGCTGGACCGCCGCTTTGCGGGCGCGACCTTGCCGGGGCATTTGTTCGCAAGCTTTCAGCGCTTTGCCTACGGTTTTGTGCTTGCCGCGCTGATCGGTATTCCGCTTGGCCTGCTGATGGGCTGGTATCAGCTTTTGGACGAAATCGTCTCGCCACTGTTTGATGCGCTGCGCTTTGTAGCGCCAATCGCATGGGTGCCCTTCGCCGCGCTGTGGTTTGGCACAGGGATTGGCGGGCCGATCATGATTATCTTTGCGGGTGCCTTTCCGCCCTGTGTGATCAATGCCTATCGCGGTGCGAAATTCGTTGATCCGCGCCTGATCGAGGCGGCGAATATGCTGGGCACGCCGTCGCACCGGGTGATCCGCGAAGTGCTGCTGCCCTCGTCCGTGCCGTCTATCATCTCGGGGCTGCGGGTGTCGGCTGGGCTTGGTTGGCAATCGTTGGTGGGTGCCGAGCTGATCGTGGCCTCTGCCGGGGTTGGGTATATGATGGTGCAGGGGCAGGCGAATGTTTCAACGACAACCGTGATGGCCGGGATGGTCGCAATCGGGCTGGTGGGTCTGGCGCTGGACAGCGCGCTGCGGCTGGCCGAACGAATCATCCAGCGCAGACGCGGGCTGGAAAACTGATAGGGACAAGGGATTAGTCGAATGGGTGTGATCCAATTCAACGATGTGGGCAAGATTTTCGGGCCACGCGAGACGGGGTTCCATGCCCTTCAGAACATCAATCTGGAAATCCGCGACAAGGAATTTGTGGCCATCGTCGGCCCTTCGGGGTGCGGCAAGACCACCTGCCTGCGCATGGTCGCGGGGTTCGAGCCGACAACGGACGGGGTTGTNACGGTCGATGGCACGCCAATCAAGCGCCCCGGTCCCAACCGCGCTGTGGTATTCCAGCAATTCGCGCTCTTTCCGTGGAAATCGGTCTATGACAATATCGATATGGGGCTGCGCAACCTCAATGTCAGTCGGTCTGAACGCGAGGCGCGGATCGCGGACATTCTGACCCTGATGAACCTGACTCAATATGCCAAGCATTTCCCGCACCAGTTGTCGGGCGGTATGCAGCAGCGCGTCGCCATTGCGCGCGCCTATGTTCTGGACCCTGATGTGCTGCTGATGGACGAGCCATTTGGCGCGCTGGATGCGCAGACCCGCGTTGTTATGCAAGAAGAGCTGGTGCGCCTTGCGCGCAAGAACCCCCGCACGGTGCTGTTCATCACCCATGCGGTGGAAGAGGCCGTCTATCTGGCTGACCGCGTGGCGATCATGACGCGCGCGCCGGGGCGGATCAAGGAAGTGCTGGACGTTGCCAGTATTCGCAATGCCGAAGACTGGGACAGCCACGAGAAGATCGAGGATGTGATGGACCTCGAAAGTTTCGTGCATCTGCGCACACATATCTGGCGCAGCCTGCGCGAGGAAAAGGCGGCGCAACACGCCTGAATCATCGAAACGACCACAACAGAAGGAGGAACTCACCCATGAAACTGACTTTCAAAGCGCTGGCCCTTGCGACAGCGGCAAGCTTCGCGGCCCATGCCCCCGCGCAGGCCCAAGACCTGACCCCCATCAACCTGAGCTATCAGCCCGCATTGTATTGGGCGCTGCCATTCTATCTGGCGACCGAATTTGGCTGGTGGGCCGATGTTGGCCTTGACCCAAGCTTTACCACGTTCCCCGCAGGCGCGCCGCAGATTGCAGCCGCGCAGGCCAATGACTGGGATGTGGGCGGCACCGGTTCGGTTCCGGCGGTTCTGGGTGCGGCACGCTTCGGGCTGAAAACCGTTGGCATCACCAATGACGAAAGCCGTGGCAATGCCCTGATGGCCACCAATGACGCGATCGAGGGCTTTCGCGCGGACCCTGACAGCATTCGCGGCGAGCGGATCTTGCTGACGACCAACTCCACCGTCGATTTTGCCACGCAGTCATGTCTGGAGCAGTGGGGCCTGAGCCAGTCTGATGTGGAATATGTCAATCTTGCACAGGCGCAGGTGATTACCGGTGTCATTGCAGGCGAGGGCAAGCTGGCCGGCGTCTGGGCGCCCAACACCTACACATTGCAGGAACGCGCCAACAGCGATTACCTGTGTTCGGGTGCGGATGCGGGCGCGATTGTGCCCGGCGCGCTGGTTGTGCGCCCCGGTTTTGCCGAAGAGCACCCTGAACGTGTGGCTGCTGTTCTGGCCACGTTCCTACGCGGTGTGGTCTGGGCACGCGAGAACCCTGATGAGGCCCGCCGCCATCTGGTCGATTTCTACTCTGATGGTGGGGTCGAGATTTCGGACGCCGCGATCAACGCAGAGTTCGACCTGCGCCCGACCTTTGATCTGGAAGAGCAGCTTGCCATTCTGGACCGCTCGGACGGGCATAGCGATGTCGATCAGTGGCTGACAGCCATCGGCGATTTCATGACCTCGGTCGGCACCACAGAGACGACGCCGGTCGCAGAGGACTACATCAACCCAAGCTTCATGCAGATGGTCATGGACGACCCCGAATTGCGGGCCATTGCCAATAACGAATGATGCGCAACGACCTGCCGCCCACATGGGTGGCAGGTCACAACCCCAGAGGATGACGAGATCAAGATGGCGATCACCTATCTGAAGAAAGCCGACAAAACGCCGGAAACCGAGTCTGCGCAAGCGCAAGCCGTCGTCACCGAAATGCTGTCGCGGATCGAGGCCGAAGGCGAAGACGCGGTGCGCGCCTATGCCAAGACGCTGGACAAATGGGACGGCCCCATCCTCGTCACCCGCGAAGAGATGGACGCCCGCGCCGCCGAAGTGCCCGATCAGGTGAAAGAAGACATCGCCTTTGCGGTGGCGCAGGTGCGCAGCTTCGCCATCGCACAGCGCGACTCGGTGCGTGACTTTGAAATGACCATGTCCTCTGGCCTGAAAGCGGGGCAGAAATGGGTGCCGTGCAATGTGGCGGGCTGCTATGTGCCCACGGGTCGATATGCGCATATCGCGTCGGCCTGTATGTCGGTGGCCACAGCCAAGGCGGCGGGTGTGAAAACGGTTGTCGCCTGCTCGACCCCGTTCCGGGGAGGCGCGATGCATCCCTATGTGCTCTATGCCATGCGCGAAGCGGGGGCCGATGTTGTTATGACGCTGGGCGGTGTGCAGGCAATTGCCAGCATGGCCTATGGCTTGTTCAGCGGCCAGCCCGCAGATGTGATTGTCGGGCCGGGCAATAAATTCGTGGCCGAGGCCAAGCGCATGTTGTTTGGCAAGGTCGGCATTGATGTGTTCGCAGGCCCGTCCGAGATTGGCATTCTGGCCGATCACACCGCAGACCCCGAAATTGTGTCCGTCGATCTGGTCGGACAGGCCGAACATGGGCATGAATCGCCTGCATGGCTGTTCACCGATGACCGCGCTTTGGCCGAGGCTGTTATCGCCCGCGTGCCGGAATTGATTGAAACGCTGCCCGAACCTGCCCGCGATGCTGCGTTTTCAGCTTGGCGCGATTACGGCGAAGTCATCCTGTGCGACACGCGCAAAGAACTGGTCAAGGTATCTGATGATTACGCGTCCGAGCATCTGGAAATCCATTGCGCCGATCTGGACTGGTGGACTGCGAACCTGACAAATTATGGCAGCCTGTTTGTGGGCGAGGAAACGACCGTAGCTTATGGCGACAAATGCTCTGGCCCCAACCATATTTTGCCCACCAAATATGCGGCGCGCTATTCGGCGGGGCTGTCGGTGCATAAATTCCTAAAGCCGCTGACATGGCAAAAGGCCGACCGCGCGGCCAGCAAGGAACTGGCCATCCGCACTGCCCGCATCTCGCGGCTGGAAGGGATGGAGGCCCATGCCCGCACTGCCGACGCGCGGCTGGCCAAATACTACCCCGGCCATAATTTTGACCTTGGCACACCTGTCGAGTCGATCTCTTAATCTTATGGGTGGGGTTGCTGATCTTGGGCGTCCGCCCGAAATTCCGCGAGAGGCGCTGGCAGATGTGCAGGCGCTTCTTGCTACCGCCCGGTTGCACCGCTATGCTGAAAGCCCCACACAGCCCACACCTGTTGCGGTGCTGGAGCGTGCCTTTGCCGGGTTGATCGGGCGGCGCTATGCGGTGGCGCTGAATTCTTGCGGCTCTGCCATGTTCATGGCGCTGAAGGGGGCAGGGGTGTGCCCCGGTGATCCGGTCCTGATGAACGCCTTTACCTTGGGGCCAGTGCCAGGCGCGCTGGACCATGTCAGCGCGCGCCCTGTGCTGGTGGAGATTACCGAAGACTTGACCATCGACATGGATGACCTGCGCACCAAGGCTCGCAGCAGTGGCGCGCGGCATTTGCTCTTGTCGCATATGCGCGGGCATGTCTGCGACATGGACGCGCTGGCGGCACTGTGCGAGGCCGAGGGTATTTCCCTGATCGAGGATTGTGCCCACACATTGGGCGCGTTCTGGGCAGGGCGGCCTACGGGCAGTTTCGGGCGGGCGGGGTGTTTCAGCTTCCAGTCGGCCAAGCATGTCAACACCGGCGAGGGCGGCATTCTGGCAACCGATGACCCCGATCTGGCCGCGCGTGCGATCCTTCATTCGGGCAGTTATATGCTGTACGGGCAAAACGGCACGGTCCCACCGAGCGAGGTGATGGACCATTGGAAAACCCGCTGCGCCAATTACAGCCTGCGCATGTCCAACCTTGTGGCGGCCCTTGCTTTGCCACAACTGCCGCTGATCCCTGACCGTGTGGCGGACTGGAATGCCAGCCATGACCGCATTGCCGCGCGACTGGCGCTTCATCCGGGGTTTGCCTTGCCCCATCGGCCACAGGCCGAAGCCTATGCGCAAAGCTCGGTGCAATTCCGCCTGCCGGGGGCAGATGCCGCGCAAATGGCGCGGTTTGTGGCGGCTGTGCGCAATGCAGGGGTTATGGTCAAGTGGTTCGGCACTGAATTGCCCGAAGGCTACACCTCATCGCCGCCGCATTGGATCGGCGCGGATGCCAGCCTTGTGCCGCGCGCCTGCGCCATTCAGGCAACGCTATGTGACATCCGCATTCCCCTTGG